>Ga0233431_1000140_pt1 | contig 167836 bp, 139 predicted proteins | sample SI_118_April2016_FD_179867 | JGI IMG/M metagenome (GOLD analysis project Ga0233431, IMG submission 179867) | Seawater microbial communities from Saanich Inlet, British Columbia, Canada - SI_118_April2016_200_MG | ecosystem: Environmental > Aquatic > Marine > Inlet | place: Canada: British... | reverse complement strand
GGAAGTCATATTGCAATTGGAGCAGCGACATATTCAGCGCCAGAAGGCTATTGAGTCACATACGCGTTGTCAAAAAATACTTTTCACATCAAAGAAACACAAAATTTAATGTTACGAAGTCAAATTAAGCAGTTGGTTTTTATTCGTTCCTTCAATGTATAAACGGCTCTAATTCGTAACCTTATCCATTCTTTTTTGTTGTTGTATCTATCCGTAAAGGCTGCGGTATCAAATTCGCCCATTCCTGAAGGAAGTTTTAAGTCCTGTATTGAGCGCTCCCATTGTTCAAGTTCCGGCTTTATTTCTCCAACTCCAATCGCCAGCACATTCTTGTCCTCACCATTTTCACCAACTGCAAGGCTGTAGTCGAGGGTATGTGTCTCAAGCCATCGATCGAAGGATGTTTTATCTAAAAATTCATGGGCTTCCTTTTTTAGATGACTTGTGTCATCAAGCAAAACACGAATAAACTCACGTTTTACTGGATAGAATTCACGCAGAAAAATTGCAGCGTATAAGTAGTCTTGTAGGTTACGAGCAATCCGCAGGCAGGCCATGACTGCTTTATCAACATCGTCGTTTTCAAGATGCTCAAAAACACGATTTATAGATTTATTGTAGTCCATTTTAGTCTCTGATCCTTAACATAGAGTAGGCGGCCTAATAGCCGTAGTTAATTGCGACGAATGACCGCTGTAAAATTTAAAAATATTATTAATTCAATATGTTAGCGTCAACAGCGATTTCATATTGAAATGGAAAATACGGCTAAAATGCCGCATAGTATATGATATGCGGCTTTTTAGCCGTATATCATTTTCCGGGCAAATCTTATAACCGCATAATATCATTTAAAATATAATGCAATTCAGGTTTATATCGGTTTGAAAATATGTAGAAGTGAAAAAATGTTGCAATATAGCGTTTATAATTAACAACATCCTGGATATGTAGAAAAATCAGTCAATCTTATTCTGCATATTTACAATTGGTTGTCAATATTCTAAGCTGAATATTTGCTAAAAAATGATTTGATATTGAAACAATTGGATCAGAGCAGGCATATACGGGTTGGAACAAAAGAGTTGGGGTCATTGAAAGGAGCCAGCTGTTGATCCCCGGTGGTTGCGATTAATGATAAATATTTTTACCGCAGACCAGACTTCGCACAAGGCTTCGCCGCGGCAAGCATGCGCAGAAATACACAGACAATAAAAAGTTTTTGCCTCCGCAGGCCTGTTGGGTCGAAACCTGGTCGCAGCAACAAAATATCTGCGTCCGTCAGCGTCTGTCGAGCGACGTGTCGGGTCGTAGCTCATAGAGCGAAGCCCGGAGCGGGCGGTCAAAGACCCAACACCTTTCTTTTCCGCGAGTCGGCGTCCGATACAGCGAAACAGATTACGGAATCTGCGGATTCAACTGCTTTACATAGGGATAGGTCAGAGATCCTCCGGAAAGGTTTTTTACCCGGTAGCCGTTCTGGGAAAGAATCCGGCAGGCATAATAGGACCGGATTCCGACGAGACAATGGATTGATATCTCCTTTTCTTTGGGAAGCTCCGACATCCGACGTCTCAGATCATTCAACGGAATATTGACCGCGTGATCCACATGCCCTTTTTCATATTCATCAGGGTCTCTTACATCCAGTACAAAGGCATCCTTTCCGGACAGGTCTTGCCAGTGTTTCACATCAACTAACCCGTGCAAAATATTCGATGCGGTCATTCCGGCCATGTTCACCGGATCTTTTGCCGACCCGTATTGCGGCGAATAACAGAGTTCCGCCTCTTCCAGGTCAAAAATCGTTCCTTTCATCTGAATCGCCATGGAGATAACATCGATACGTTTTTCAACCCCTTCCTTACCCACTGCCTGGGCGCCGAGTATAAGTCCGTCTTTCTTTCGGAAAATAATTTTCATCGACATACGCTCCGCCCCCGGATAATAACCGGCGTGATTGATGGGGTGCAGATAGATCTTTTCATAGGGCAGGAGTTCGCCCGGCTCAGAAAGCTTTTGGAGTTGTTTTTCGGTTTTTCCGGTGGATGCAACGGTCATTCCGAGGATTCCGCATACGGCAGTCGCCTGTACACCGCGAAACCCGGCGCCGTCCGAGTCCTTCCCGGCAATAACATCCGCTGCGATGCGGCCCTGGCGGTTGGCCGGGCCTGCCAGGGGGACCAGGGTCGGAGTGCCGGTGACAACGTCTTTTACTTCAACCGCGTCACCCACAGCCCAGATGTGCGGGTTGCTTGTCCGCATCTGATCATCCACCCGGATGCCGCCGAAATCACCGATTCCAAGGCCTGCGTTTTCCGCAAGCTCCACACGCGGGCGGACCCCTATTGACAGGATCACCAGATCGGCAGGAATTTTCTTTCCGGTTGAAATCTCAACCACCAGAGTGTTGTCGGTGCCCTGTTTGAAACCGGAAACCGGGCTCCCCAGACAGAGCTCGACACCCTTTTCCATAAGATATTCGTTGATGATCAGACCCATTTCCGAATCGAATACCGGCATCACATGATCCTGCATCTCTACAATGGTCACTTCCATTCCGAGACGCTTTAGGTTTTCAGCCATTTCAAGGCCGATAAATCCCCCCCCCACAACAACGACGCGACGGGCGTCTTTCTGTTTGATCCATTGAATGATTTCTCTTGTATCCGGAATCGTCCAGAGGGTGAAAATCCCCGGAACCTCGATACCGGGAAGTGCCGGCCGGATCGGTTCCGATCCCGGAGCCAAAACCAGGGCATCATAGATCTCCTGATAGACGTCTCCGGTTTCAAGATTTTCGACTTCAATTTTTTTTTCTTCGGGGTCGATGGCGCGCACATTGCTGCGGGTTCGGACATCGATATTGAAGCGTTCCCGGAAAAGCTCGGGAGATGCCACCAGCAGGTCATCTTCATCGGTGATCACATTGCCCACATGGTAGGGGAGTCCGCAGTTTGCAAAAGAGACATAGGGTCCCCGTTCAAAAATAATGATCTCAGCCGTCTCTGAAAGCCGCCGTGCCCGTGCCGCACACGAGGCTCCGCCGGCAACACCGCCGACAATTAAAATTCGCATATTCGTTTTCCTTTTTTCAAATCAGCGACCAGAACGCGGTTATCAGACCGGCAAGGAGGAGATGGCTTTCGATCAGAAACTCAAGACCGACGCCCGTTAACATGCGGCCGCGACTATAGGCGTTGAGAACGACATAGAGCAGAACCGAGCAGCAGAGCAGCCCGTATCCCAGCGGGGAAACCATTTGAAACAGGGTTGAAATCAGAAGAATACCGATGCTGCAGACGAGGATGGTTTTTAAAAGCCGGATGGTTTTTTTTTCACCCAGCAGGATGGGTATGGTTTCTCGACCCACGATCCGGTCGCCCTGGATATCGAGGAGATCGAAAAACGCTGTTCTGGTAAATACCAGACACGTGGCCCAGAAAAAGACCAAAGCAGTGCCAAGGGTGACGGCCCCGGATAAAGCGATGGCCGGCACCACACAGGTGACAAGCCCCCAGGCCGCGGCAATCAGGACGGTCTTTGAACCGGGGATGTCCCGGATTCTTCGATATTGACCGGTATTTATCCATACCGGTATCAGACGCAGGTTATAGGAGACGCCGAAACCACTCATGGCCAGAAGAATTAAAAAGGGAATCCAGCCGACAAAAACGGCGACCATGAGCCCCGCCACTCCAGCGGTGACGGCAAGCATGGTCAGGTGAGGACGGTATCTGTTATAAAAAAATGCCCGGTCGGGATCATTGTACTGGTCGGCTTTACGACCCGTTAAATTGTTAAACATGTGCATGGACAGGACATACAACATGGCAATGAGCACCGGTGCCGCCGGAGAAGCATCGCCTTGCAGTTTCAGGCATGCATAGCAGATGCTGCCCGCGCCGAGAGACAGGTAGATCCCGGTTAAAAGCAGTGTGCGCTGTATGCTTAAAACGGCACTTCGCCAGCCCCGCCGCTTTTTTACCAGGATACTTTCAAGGGATCGATAGACTTTCTTTATAATCCAGTTCGGTGTTGATGCCCCGGCCGTAATTCCGACATCCTGAACCGCAAGGAATTCATCGGGGATCAGCTCCTCCTCGGTTTCGATATGATAGACCGGTTTACCGGCCTGCCTTACAATCTCAGCAAGCCGGGTGGTGTTTCCGCTGTTGTGCCCCCCGACAACGATAACGGCATCCACCGTTTCGCTCAGCCGCATCACCTCTGTCTGACGCCTCTCCGTGGAGCCGCAGATGGTGTTGAACAGTTTATAGTGAGGTACCACGCCCCCGGCCCACTGTTGGATATCTTTGAACTGACGGCTGTTTTGGGTGGTCTGGGCAACGAGGATGGCTTTTTCAAACAGCGGAAGTGCCTCAAGCTCTTCCATGTCACTGACGACATACCCCTTATCCCGGGCATAGCCGAGCAGACCCACAACTTCCGGATGATCCTTGTCACCGACAATGATGGAAGCATACCCTTTCTGTGCATGTTTGCGGATGATCGTCTGCACTTTGATGACATGGGGGCAGGTCGCATCGATTACCGAAAACCCGGCGTCCCGTAATTGCTGTTTGACCTCGGGCGGTACGCCGTGAGCCCGTATCAGAACGGTGCCGTGCCCCTTATCGGGGATTTCCTTTAAAATAGAAATCCCCTTTTCTTCGAGGATCGAAAGGACCTGGGGGTTGTGAATCAGAGGGCCAAAGGAATATATCGGAGGGGAATTTTTATTGGCGGCATCGAGGACCATCTCCACGGCCCTGCGCACCCCCATGCAGAATCCGGCACTTTTCGCAATTTCGATTTTCATAGTTTTTGAATTTTTGTTCGATTGCGACGCTCCTTTTTGGAGAGCCGCCGACTCGGGCCCTTTTTCTTTGTGGTTGGAACCCACCCGCTATGGGCGTCCCCGTCGATCTCTTCAGATTGTCCCATGGCCGCCATTGAGATCCTCTCCTCGAACTGGAGGGAACTGATGGTGGCGGATCCCTGGGAGGCTGCAAAATGCACGATATCCAGATCGGAACTGACCACAAGCGCCCGCTCTCTTTCCCGACGGGCCATGCGTTTGATCACAGTATCGGCAGACTCACCCTGGTTTGAAAAACGGATATCGATGCCACGTTGTCTGTTTCGGTTCCAGGCGTCGGCAGGTCCGTTGATGCCGTCAAATACAACGGTGATTTTATGTGGTTTGATCCGCTTGTAGGCAGCCAGGGATTCGATCAGGGCATCCCGGCCCGTTTGCAGTTCCCGACGGTCGAGTGCCCTGAAAACATCCGATTGGCGAATCAGATTGTATCCGTCGATAATAATGTGAACAGACATAATCGAGAGGCTCCCCCGCTCTCAGCCCTTAGGACAGACGATTTAAACGGCTGATCAAACGATCCAGATCCTCATCACTGTAAAATTCGATCTCTACACGCCCCTTTTTCCCCCTCCGCTTGATCTGGATCCGGGTGCCGAATTGTCGTGACAACTCATCTGCAAGGTCTGAAAAGTATCGATCCTCTGAATCGGGGATATTTTCTTTGGCGCCTTTCTTTATCTGTTTCAGCTTCTTTATAAGCGACTCGGTCTGTCGAACCGACAGGCCCTTTGAAACAATCTCCCGCCAGGCGGCATGTTGTTGCGCCGAAATATCCAGGCCCAGAAGCGCCCTGGCATGACCCATGGTCAGGGTGCCGTCCTGGATGCTGGCTTTGATGGGCTCGGACAACTGCCGGAGTCTTAAAAAATTCGCAACCGCAGAGCGGCTCTTGCCCACACGGGCAGCGGCCTGTTCCTGGGTTAATTCAAATTCGGTAATCAGACGTTGATAGGCTTCGGCCTCTTCCAGAGGATTTAAATCTTCCCTCTGGATATTTTCGATAATCGAAATCTCAAGCGAGTCGGTGTCACTCACCTCTTTCAGCACCACCGGCACCTTCTCAAGACCGACGATTTTGGCTGCCCGGAGTCGACGCTCTCCGGCGATGAGTTCATACCCGTTTTCGGTGTTTCGAACCAGCAGGGGTTGGAGTATGCCCTTCGCTTTAATGGATCGTGCCAGTTCTGCAAGCTCCGCATCTGAGAAATGGGTCCGGGGCTGATACGGGTTTGGCCGGATCCGGTCGATATCGCATTCAAGAAATCCCGTTTCGCCACCCTGGCTGAATTCGCTGACAGGAATCAACGCATCCAGCCCCCTTCCGAGGGCCAACTTCCTTTTCTTCTGTCTTTGGGGCTGTTTCTTTTCTTTCAAGTTTTTTCCCATTCCATGGTCTGTGGATTCTGTCTTGCGATGCTGTAGAATGCTCCGTTTACAAATAATTCCATTATTCTTTATACTTATTGCCGCGTTCGTAAGCGCTTATCCGGCCAACCGGCTGTTCATGATCTCTTTGGCCAGGTTCAAATAACTGACCGCGCCGGCTGACGTGGCATCGTAAAGTAATATCGGCTTCCCGAAGCTGGGTGCCTCCCCCAATCGCACATTCCGGGGGATCACCGTTTTGAAAACAAGGCCCCGGAAATATTTTTCCGCATCTTCGGCAACCTGGAGCGATAGATTGGTCCGGCGATCGAACATGGTCAGGAGGATACCCGCAATCTTGAGTTTCCGATTCAGGTTCACCTTGATCCGTTTGATGGTTTGCAGAAGCTGCCCCAGCCCCTCCAGTGCATAAAACTCACATTGGAGCGGAATCAGCATGGAATCCGCAGCCGTCATGGAGTTGATCGTCAAAAGGCTCAAAGACGGCGGACAGTCCAGTACGATATAATCAAAAGACGGGCTGATGCTTGAAAGCATATTTTTAAGGATGCTTTCCCGCCCGGTTTCAGACATCATCTCAACATCAAACCCGATCAGATCCATCCGGGAAGGGATCACTTTCAGCGTTTCAATATCGCTGTCAACAACCAGTTCGTCCGGTTCAACGCCTCCGATGAGCCCGTGATAGAGTGTTTTTTCGATACGCGATTTATCGATGCCGACACCGGTGGTCGCGTTGCCCTGGGGGTCGCAGTCGACCAACAGGGTCCTTTTTTCGGACGCGGCCAGAGCTGCGGACAGATTGATGGCCGTGGTGGTTTTCCCCACCCCCCCCTTTTGATTGGATATACAGATCGTATGCGCCATAAAAAAAAATTATCACAAATCCCTTGATTTGAAAAGGATTTAGGGTTGTGGTAAGATGTTTCGTCAAAAGTAAACTGCCAAACAGGCTGCGCTGCATTTGTCCACATAAACAAAAGATTGTCAATAGGCCATGAAAACTGCATCCACACGATGGGGAATAACAACACTGCTGGTCATCCTTCTGACCCTGCCCCGGACAACCCTCGGCATTACGATCAGAGAAGAAGAGGAGCTTTCAAAAAAGGTTCTTGCCATTGTCGACAGGCAGTTCAATGTCATTGAGGACCCCATCATCACAAAGTATATCAACAGACTGGGGCAATCGATGATTAAAGCCATCCCGCCCCAGCCGTTTACCTATCATTTTTATGTCATCGAAGAAGACGTTTACAACGCATTTGCCACACCGGCCGGTCATGTATTCTTTAACAGCGGGCTCATCGCAGCGCTTAATAATGAGGCGGAACTGGCCGGTATTATGGGTCACGAAATCGCCCACGTCACAAATCGTCATATTTCCCGAAAAATCGAGCATGCCAAAAAAATGCAACTCGCCACCCTGGCGGGAATGGCCGCAGGGGCCTTATTGGGTCTGGGTGGGGCCGGTGCCGCCGCCCAGGCCCTGACCATCGGATCCGCAGCAGCCGGCCAGTCCGCGATGCTCGCCTACAGCAGAGAGAATGAATTAGAGGCGGATGAAACCGGTCTCGGTATTTTGACAAAATCCGGGTTCAGTGGCGACGGACTGTTATCGGGCCTTAAAATTATTCGGAGCAAACAGTGGTTCGGCTCGGAACAGTTTCCGACGTATCTTTCGACGCACCCGGCTTCTGAGGAACGTATTGCGAACCTGGCAAACTGGATCGAAATGGAGGGAAAAAACTCTGCCCCTGCCCCCGGTTTTGCCCCGGAAATCTTTCGATTGGTACAGACACGCATCATCGCCCTTTACGGGGACAAAACAGTGGCCGCAAACCGGTTTGCGGCAGCGGTCAGAGACAACCCCGAGGATCCCATGAATCAATATGGATACGGTCTCATTCTGGGACGGACCGGCAACCGGAAAAAGGCCATCGAACATCTAAAAATGGCTTTGGAAAAAAGGGCTTTTGATCCATATATCTTAACCGACCTCGGCAAAGTCTACTATTTCGACGGTCGGTTTGAGGATGCCCTGAAAACACTTGACGGTGCCCTAAGTCTCGATCCGCACTACCCCGAAGCCGTGTATTATTCTGGAAGAACCTATATTGAAACCGGCGATTTCGCAAAGGCGATTTCGCTTCTGGAACCACTGGTAAGAAAATCATCCGGTTACACAACCGCCTACTACGCCCTTGGGGAAGCCTACGGCAAACAGAACAGGATGGGCGATGCCCATTATTATCTGGGTCTGTTCTATTGGAACCGGAAAGATGCAAAAAATGCAGCGTTTCATTTGAGGCGGGCGTCTAAAATGGTTTCGGATAAAGATAAGCTGAAAAATATAGAAAAAATGCTGCGGGTGTTCAATAAAAAAGCAAGGGAAGCGGCCGAATCCGAGGGGAAAAAGCCCGGATGAGCCACCCCGCAACCCCGATGAGCGGGATCTTCGCCCTGTTGGGTCGTAGCTGCATGCGAAGCCTAATGCGCTGCGACAAGCCTGTGCTGGGTTTCAAGGAGAATTCAACCCTCTCGTCCGCCTTGGGCGGATTAAGGCCGGTCAAAATGTGAAAACTGCATGGTGAAGGTGCCCCGGCCCTGGGTGGCGGAGCGTAAGTCAGTAGAGTAACCGAACATCCGGGATAACGAAACCGTTGCTTTGATTACCTGGACCCCCATCTTTACATTGATGGATTCGATCTTTCCCCCCCGGGCGTTTAAGTCACCGATCACATCCCCCATAAACGCCTCGGGAACAAAAACCTCAACATCCATTATCGGTTCCAGAAGATAGGGTTCCCCTTTTAAAAGGGCTTCGTTGCAGGCCATGGATGCGCTGACCGTATAGGCAAGTTCCGTTCCCAGAGATTCCTTGAAAGATCCACCCACCAAAACCGCTTCCACATCCACCACGGGATACCCCATGAGGGATCCGCTTTCCAGGGATTGTCTCACCCCCTTCTCAATGGTCGGAATATAGATATCCGGAATGCTTTCATCGGTTATTTCAGACCGGAATTCTAATCCAGCCCCCCTCCGAAGCGGTGCAAATCGTAACCGGACCTCCCCGTAGTGACGTTGACCGGCCACCTCTTTGTCGAATACGGCACCGCCTTCGGCAGCTTTTGAGATGGTCTCTCGATAGACAACCTGGGGTTTTCCCACATTGACCTGGGTTCTAAATTCCCGGGACATCCGGCTGATAATGACCTCTAAGTGGAGCTCTCCCATGCCCGACAATATGGTCTGGCCGGTATCTTCATCCTTTTGCACCCGCAGGGTCGGATCTTCGGCCATAAATTTTTCAAGAACGTCTTCCAACCGATCCTGGTCCGCATGGGTTTTGGGCTCCACCGCAAGGGAGATGACAGGTTCATAAAACTCCATCCGTTCAAGCAGAACCGGCTGTTTGGCCTGGCAAAGGGTCTCTCCTGTGGAAGACTCTTTTAAACCGATAACCCCCACGATACTGCCGGCGCCGGCCTCATCGATCCGCTCTCGCTTGTTTGCGTGAATCCTCAGAATCCGTGACAGCTTCTCCTTTTTATGCCGAAAGGGATTGTATACTTCGCCGCCGGCAATCATCTTGCCGCTGTATATCCGTACAAAGGAAAGCTTTCTGCCTTCCACCATGGACACCTTAAATATCAATGCGGCAAGGGGCTCCGATTCCTTGGGATAACAGATGATGGATTCCCCGCTCTCCGGATCCTGGCCTTTTATCGGGGGAACGTCGATGGGGCTCGGAAGCAGTTGGACAATCCCGTCCAGCAACGGTTGAACACCTTTGTTTTTTAAAGCGGATCCGCAAAAAACCGGGACCAGATGCAAGGCCATGGTGGCCCGCCGGGTGGCTGCCAGAAGCGAATCTTTTGAAATGTCTGTCTCGGCCAGATAGGCTTCCATAATTTCGTCATCAACCTCGGCCAAGGATTCGATCAGTTTTTCTCGATATTCTTTTGCGGTTTCAACATCTTTGGCGGCAATCTCCTGTACCGAAAACGTGGCTCCCTGGGTATCATCATCCCAGACGATCTGTTTCATGTCGATAAGATCGATGACACCGGAAAAGGTTTCCGCCGCACCGATGGGCAGTTGAAGGATCAGCGGCTGTGCCTGGAGTCTTTCTTTCATCTGAACCAGGGTGCCGAAAAAATCCGCACCGATCCGATCCAGTTTATTTATAAATGCGATTTTCGGAACAAAGTATTTATCCGCCTGGCGCCAGACGGTTTCCGACTGCGGCTCAACCCCGCCCACGGCGCAGAAAACCCCGATGGCACCGTCCAGCACCCGGAGAGATCTTTCCACCTCTATGGTAAAATCGACATGACCCGGCGTGTCGATAATCTGAATCTCAGTCCCCTTCCACTGGCAGGTGGTTACCGCCGAGGTAATCGTAATCCCCCGCTCCTGTTCATCCGGCATCCAGTCCATGACGGCTTCTCCGTCGTGAACCTCACCGATTTTATAGGAACGGCCGGTATAGTACAGGATACGCTCGGTCACCGTGGTCTTGCCCGCATCGATGTGGGCAATGATACCGATATTTCTGATGTTGTTTATACGTGTCTTTTTTGTCATCTTACCAGCAGCATATTTGCTTTAAACGGAAAACGAAGATCCATGTGCCCGGCAAGGGTCATGGCTTCCCGCCCACCGATGAGTATTTTCACCGAATCGATTTCCGGTATATTCAGTACCAGAGAATTCACCAGGGAATAAACCGTCAGGAGCTCTGTCTTGCACCCCCCGGGGTGATTCTCCGAAACCGACTCCGACAGGTCAATGACCGCCGTGCCGTTTTCGCCAAGGTATAACGCCCGAACACTTGCGCCTGTCGGAATGGTTCGGGTCAATCTTGCTGAAGGACCTTTCTCAAGTGCCTGGAAAATGACCTTCCCGAATTCTTCCGGTTCTCCGGGCCGCGCCAGGGTTCTTGTCTCGGCAATGAGAAAAAAATTATCCTTGTCCGCAAAGTAAAGATTTGCGGCCGACTTTGTCAAGGCTTGGGGGCGCCTTTTGGGGGTACGCTCTTTAGCCCGGCTTACCGTCTGGGAGGAATCCTCCGGTTTCAGGAAGAGAAACAATGCTCCCAAAACAATGAGAATCGCCGGTGCTGCAAGAAAATACCGCTTCAGACGCATCGCCAATATCCTAATATTTCCATAATCAAAGGACTCCGATTTTTATGCCAATCCTGAGGGGATGTCAAGGGCAAGATCGGCAAGATCGCAGGGCAAACGCATTTGGCCCATCATGACGGGATGACGATGTGGCAGTCGGGGTGTCCGATTTTGGAATCGGGAAACTGTTTGAAGATCCTTAGAGGCGACGAACTACCCCGCAGTAAGCTACGGGGTATCCATCGGAAATTATTTTAACGTCCCAAGGGGTGGGAATTTAATCCTTGTCCGCCTCTGGCGGATTAAACAGGTCCCAGCTCAGCATCTCGGTTACTGCACATCGTATCCACCCGGATCAAGCGTTTTGGTTTATCGACGGACGGGGAGCTATTTTATGCCCCCTTGGGATCAAGTTTTTCCCGATGGAAAAAGCGGATGCACCGTCTGCCTTTACGGATACATTGCAACTTTGCTCAAATTCGGCCAAATGCGTTTGCCCTACGGCAAGATCAGCATCCGGAACATAGTAAAAACCCCCTGGAGAGCTACGTTTGTCTCCAGGGGGTATAAAAAGGAGGGACTTAAAAGAGTGCCGGATGCTTTCTTCAGGCCCCTTGTTCCCGCCATAGAGAATCTATCGGTAAAATCGGCTGTCGACTTTAGTCTGATATTTCAAAAAAAATGGTCACCTGCTATTCAGCCGCTTCCAGAATGGCATTAAAAGTCGCACTGGGGCGCATCGCAGCCGTTGCTTTTTCAAAATCCGGCATGTAATAGCCACCGACATCAACCGGTTTGCCCTGAGCTGCCGACAGCTCTTCATTGATTTTGTCTTCGTTTTCTGCAAGCGCTTGGGCCAATTTAGAAAAACGGGCCTTAAGGGCCGAATCTTCAGTCTGCGCTCCCAATGCCTGTGCCCAATACAGGGCCAGATAAAAATGACTGCCGCGGTTGTCGATTTCGTTCACGACCCGGGAGGGAGATTTTCTTTCGTCCAGAAACTTGGTATTGGCCTGACCCAGGGTCTTTGCAAACAGCTTGGCTTTGACATTACCGGTGCTATTCCCAAGAAATTCCAAAGACTCGGCAAGTGCCAGAAATTCACCAAGAGAGTCCCATCTTAGATGCCCTTCTTCAACAAACTGCTGCACATGTTTGGGAGCGGAGCCGCTGGCACCGGTTTCAAACATGCAGCCGCCATCCATCAACGGTACGATAGACAGCATTTTGGCGCTGGTTCCGAGCTCCAGAATCGGGAAAAGATCGGTGAGATAATCCCGCAGAACGTTGCCGGTAGCTGCAATGGTATTCTGGCCCTGCCTGACACGGTTAAGCGTAAAGGTCGTGGCATCGACAGGAGACATGATATGGATTTCCAGACCACCTGTATCGTTATCCGGCAGATACCGGTTGACCTTCTCAATGATTTGACGATCATGTGCTCTTTCCTTGTCCAGCCAGAAGACAGCGGGGAATCCGGTCAACCTGGCCCTGTTGACAGCCAGCTGCACCCAGTTCTGAATCGGGGCGTCTTTTGTCTGACAGCCCCTGAAGACATCACCCGCCTCCACAGCCACTTCGATCAGCATGTTTCCTGAAGCGTCAACGACACGGGCGTTTCCGGCAGCCTGCATTTCAAAGGTCTTGTCGTGAGATCCGTACTCCTGGGCCTTTTTCGCCATCAGACCGACATTTTGCACGGTTCCCATGGTCGAAGGATCAAAGGCGCCGTTTAATATACAGTCCTCAATGGTTGCCTGGAAAACACCGGCGTAGGTGCGGTCGGGAATCAATGCCTTGGTGTCTTTCAGTTTTCCGTCCGGCCCCCACATTTTACCGGATTCGCGAATCATGGCCGGCATGGTGGCATCGACGATCATGTCGCTGGGAACGTGGAAATTTGTGATCCCCTTATCAGAGTTCACCATCGCCGGTTCGGGACGTTTTTCGTAAACGGCTGCGATGTCGGATTCGATTTCGGTTTTCTTGTCAGCAGGCAGTTTTTCAATTTTTAAGTAAAGATCGCCCAGACCCATATTGGGTGAGATGCCGAGCGCTGAAAAAGTCGCCGCATGTTTTTCAAAAACATCTTTGAAGTATACAGAAACCGCATGTCCGAAAAAAATCGGATCTGAAACCTTCATCATGGTGGCTTTAAGATGTAGAGACAGCAATACGTCTCTGTCTTTGGCATCCTGCATCTGCGCTTCATAGAAATTGCGCAGGGCCTGGCGGCTCATCAATGCTGTATCGAAAATTTCTCCGGTTTCAAGGGGCAGTTTTTCCATAAGAACCGTGGTGCGGCCGTCTTTCCCGACTCGCTCGATTCTGACGTCGCCGGCAGCAGCCATGGTTATGGATTTTTCATCCCCGTAGTAGTCTCCAGCGGTCATGGATGCGACATGTGTTTTTGAATCCGGACGCCAAGCGCCCATTCTATGCGGGTTTTTCTTAGCAAATTCCTTTACCGCCACAGCCGCTCTTCGATCGGAGTTCCCCTCCCTCAAGACCGGGTTGACAGCGCTTCCCAAAACCATGGCATATCTTCTGTCAATATCCTTTTCAGCATCATTTTTCGGATCTTCGGGAAAATCCGGAACCGGGTAGCCTTTTGCCTGCAATTCCCTGATTGCTGTTTTCAGCTGTGGAACGGAAGCACTGATGTTGGGAAGTTTGATAATATTCCCCTCCGGTGTTTTGGCCAGTTCTCCCAGAAATGCCAGATCATCGGATTGTTTTTGCGCTTCAGACAGTTTCTCAGGGAAACCGGCGGCAATTCTGCCGGCAAGTGAGATATCCCTTGTTTCAACCTCTAACCCGGACCCCTCAAGATAGGATTGGATAATCGGAAGCAACGAAAATGTTGCCAACCGGGGCGCTTCATCAACGATCGTCCACCTGATTATTGCCGTTTCTTCAGCCATGTTATTTCCTTATTTAAAAAAGAGACAAAATCAAAACACCCGTTTACCAAATTCAGGCAATATTGGCAATGCGGCAACGGGTGGCAGCCAGGGGAAACGCATGTGGCCGAATTTGAGCAAAGTTGTATTGTATCCGCAGCGGCAGACAGCGCATCGCCATTTCGTCATAATGGGCCAAATGCGTTTCCCCTGGGGTGACAACTTAGTTTTCTATCCACCCCAACTGTGATCAGATAGGCAACCGATGGGATGCAGAGCGATATGACCGACAACAAAGTTTCCGCTCAATGAAAATACCCGGAACACTCAGCTCCGCTGACCCACTGCCTGCTGGAAATAAATCATCAACAATTAAAGCATCTTATACATTCTGTACTGCAAAAGGCGATGGAATCCGTTTTGTGGCATGACTTTTGGAGAACAGTAACAATAACCTGAAACAAACTACCACGGCTGTTCCATTACCATGACCAAAGGGGCCTTTTTCAGGCCCAGCTCAGTTCATCGACCGCGGGAGTCCTGGCGATATTAAATGTTGCCTCAACCCGCACTACACAGTCGGCCCTAACAGATTAATCGACGAATTTATCTCTGAATCCCGCATAACAGGGAAAACGAAAATGCTTCTGAAAACAGTTCAGTTAATTCAGAAAAACTTCACTTATACCCTGGTAATGGCTTTAGGTTTGGGACTTTCCATCCCTGGAATATTTTTACCCTTTTTTCAGACAACCCTCATCATTTTGGGGGTTATGATGTTTTTGTCCAGCCTCCGTTTATCCTGGAAAGACATTGCCGGAGAATTCAAAAACTCGCCCGCTCTCTTCCGGGAATCGATTGTCTTTATGGTGGTTGTTCCTTTGGTTTTTTACTATTCGGTTCTTTGGGTCTATCCGCGTTATGCTCTGGCTGTACTGCTGATTGTCGCCACTCCGGCTGCGGTTGCAACCCCGGCTCTGGTTGGTTTGTATCAAGGCAAGGTTGAAAAAAGTATCCTGCTTGTTTTTTCAACAACACTTCTCTGTCCCGTGACAATCCCCGGGCTTGTCTATGTTCTAAAGGGGCAATCCATCGAACTTGATTATTTCGGTCTGCTGATAAGCCTTTGTATCATCGTGCTGTTCCCCTTAATCCTCGCCCAGCTTTTCAAAACCTGGCTGCCGATCCTGACAAACAAAATTGAACCTTATTCCGGAGGTATTTCCGTTATCTGTCTGTCTCTTGTGATTGTCACATCCTTTGCCATTCAGGCAGACCGGATCATTGAAAATATTCAAGAGGCTTTCTATACGACCCTTCTGGCATTTGTGCTGCTTTCTATCCTGCTGATTGTTGTCGATCTAATGAACAGAAAATTCAGCGCTGAAGAATACACTGCCAATGTATTGAGTCACACGTTTAAGAATCTATCCCTGACCGTCTCTCTGGCAGCCAATTTCTTCGGCAGCGATGAGCTCCTCCTGTGTTCCATCAGCATGGTCCCCTGGGTATGCCTGCTGCCTGTGTTCAGATATATCCAGAATATAAGAACGGCTTCCTTCGGATTCCAGCGCAAAAACAAGATCAGGAAGTTTCGATTGAATCGAGCCACCGATATCCATGAAAAAATCGAAGAACTGGAAAAAATCAGATCGGAATAAAGCAAGGGGGACGGCCTCTGCTTTAGAGTCTTTTAAGAGGATGTCCGCCTCCGGCGGATTCAAGGTAAACGAAGGCCAAACATCGGGTTGAAGCGCTCATATTTTAACAGAAGGAGGTCGATATGCGGATCGCAATTTTCGGTACAGGGGGTGTCGGTGGATACTTTGGGGGTCGATTGGCCCAGGCGGGTGAGGACGTAATTTTTATTGCACGCGGGAAACATTTAAATGCCATTCGCGACAAAGGCTTACGGGTGGATAGCATCAAGGGCAACTTTGTTGTTGAACCGGTTCATGCAACCGATGATCCTGCAGAGGTTGGAACCGTCGATGCGATCCTGGTCGGTGTCAAGGCGTGGCAGGTATCGGCGGCAGCACGGGCCATGGGCCCCATGATCGGTCCGAAGACCTTTGTCGTACCCCTGCAAAACGGGGTTGAGGCGCCCTCTCTTCTCTCATCGGCCTTGGGGCACCGGCACGTATTGGGGGGCCTGTGCTGGATTATAAGCTATATTGCCGATCCGGGTCACATCGATCATATCGGCGCAGAGCCCCGTATATTATTTGGCGAACTGGACAATCACCAAAGCGATCGGGTTGAAAGCCTGCGCGCTGCATTCGGCCGGGCAATCGGCGTGACCGCAGAAACCCCCACCGACATTCATGTGGCCATGTGGCAGAAATTTATCTGCATGGCTGCATGGAGTGGCTTAGGTGCAGTCACCCGGTCGCCGATCGGGATATTTCGAAGTCTCCCCGAAACCCGCCAAATGCTGGAGCAAAAGATGCAGGAGATTTATAAGGTGGCCCAGGCACTCAAGATCAGACTGTCAAAGGATGTCATCGAAAAGACCATGGATTTTTTTGACGGCCTTCCCCAAGAGGGTACCGCCTCCATGCAACGAGACATCATGAGCGGCCGGCCCTCTGAGCTCGACACGCAAAACGGCGCGGTGGTGCGGCTGGGGCGAAAAGTAGGAATCGATACCCCGGTGAACTCTTTTATCTACCAGAGCCTGCTTCCCATGGAAAAGCGTGCCCGGGGCCAAATCGAGTTCGCCGGATCTAAGGAAATTGTGACCCGGGTCAAGGCCGATGACGATCCGCTGATGGACAGATTTAAAGCAGCTGTCAACCGGGGCGTTGTTTTCGGGATATAGGAATACCCGTAAAGAGATTGAGATAAGATTGCCAAATTCGATCACAGCGGTGTATGCTTGCACCCGGATAAGGAGATACCTCATGAATATACCGGATGACGCAAAAAGCGAAACCGAATGTCTTATCGAGTTGGTCAAACAACGGTATGGGGACCGGATGGATTCCGGGCAGATGAAGGATGTGACAAAAACGATCCAAAGCATCCGAAAGATGGCCGATGCGCTGAAATCCGTTCATCTCAAAAACAGCGACGAACCGTTTACGCAGTTTACGCCCTACAGGGATCAGGACTGACGCCGTGGACACAAACCCGATTTTTATGCCGATTCGAAAGCTGAGCAAATTGGTGCGCGCACGGCACTTATCCCCGGTTGACCTGGCGGAGATCTTTTTGAACCGCCTGGAGACACTCGGTCCAAAATACAATGCGGTGGTCACCGTCACCCGTAAACTGGCCATGGATCAGGCTCGTCGGGCCGAACATGAAATCGCATCGGGTCACTACCGGGGGCGGCTTCACGGTATTCCCTATGGGGCAAAAGATCTGCTGGCGACCTCAAGGGGGATTCCCACAAGCTGGGGGGCAGCGCCTTTACGCCATCAGACCTTTGATCACGATGCCACGGTGGTCCGGAAACTCGAGGAAGCCGGCGCTGTACTGGCTGCAAAACTGAGCATGGTGGAGCTTGCCGGCGGAATGGGGTATCAGCAGCCCAATGCATCCATAACCGGCCCCGGCATCACGCCATGGGATGAGAATATGTGGAGCGGCGGATCATCGAGCGGCTCGGGTTCGGCGGTTTCTGCCGGCCTTGTCCCATTTGCCATCGGCTCTGAAACCTGGGGATCCATTCTGGGTCCGGCCAACAACTGCGGGATCAGCGGTCTTCGACCGACCTACGGCCGGGTCAGCCGATACGGCGCCATGGCACTATCCTGGACATTGGATAAAATCGGCCCGTTGTGTCTTACGGCAGACGATTGCGGACTGGTTTTAGAGGCCATTGCGGGTGAAGATACCAACGATCCGACCAGTTCCCATCGAGCCTATCGATACACAGCCGACTCGAAAAACCGCCCATTCAGACTGGGGGTCATCGAGGGTGTCGCAGACGATGCAGACAACGATGTTCGTGCCAACTTTGACCAGGCGGTGAAAGATCTGGCGGCGGCAGCCAAAATCGAAACCATCCGGATCCCCGACCTGCCCTATGAGGAGATCACCCGTATCATTCTCTTTGCAGAAGGGGCCAGCGCCTTTGAAGATCTTATCGACAGCGGGCAGATAGCGGCGCTGACCGCCCCAGAGGACCGTTACAGTGTCTATGCCAGAACGGCCATTCTGGCCAAGGACTATATTCGCGCGCTCCGGCTCCGGGCGGTTGTGGCCAGAGAGATAGATAACGCGATGTCCCCCTTCGATGCACTCATTGCACCTGCCCGGTCAACGCCCGCAACCCCCATCGACAAACCGTTCCGGAGCGCAACCCGGGGCAGTGCAAAAGATGTGATGGGTGCTGTTGGAAACGGTGCCGGACTTCCCGCCATATCGGTACCCAACGGGTTTTCGGGAAAAGGGGTCCCCACCGGCATCCAGTTCATGGGAAGGGCCTGGGGGGAGAATACCGTCATCGCCGCCGCATCGGCATACCAGTCACTCACCGACTGGCACCACCGGCATCCACCCGGTCTGGGGGGTGGTCTATGGGGTCGAAGTGAACGAACTGGACCTTAAAACCGCACCCTATCCGCACCCGATCGCGATGAATCCACGAAAAAAGGGGCTAGCCGGTTCCGGCTAACCCCTTGTAATCGTTTGGTGGAGCTGAGGGGGCTCGAACCCCTGACCTCATGACTGCCAGTCATGCGCTCTCCCAGCTGAGCTACAGCCCCGATTTGCTGGAAATCTCTACCAAATACCGTCTGCAGTGTCAATATGATTTTTCCAATTCGTTCATAATAAAAATAAAATCCGGATATGGATCATATTTCAAGGAATCGGTGATACCCTGAGGATTCATGGGCCTTTGGGGTCGAGGCGTCGGGTAAATCTGAAAAAAGATTGCCAAACGTCTTGAAAATCTGCGTAATCTGTGGAAAAAAAGAAAGTTCCATAAAATTTCATTTTCTTGATTCATTCCGCCGCCTGGCGGGATAATGTTGGAAAATCGGAATGATGACATAATTTAAAATCGATATGGTTACAGGGGAATCAGATGCTCTATTTAATGCGGAAACATGCAACATCGTGGATGATAAAGGTGGTCTTACTCCTGGTGGCACTCTCATTTGTGGCCTGGGGAGGCTATCGGATCCGGGAGAAGCGGCTTATCCGGGTAGCCTCGGTCAATGGGGAACCGATCACCATTGAAGAATACAAACAGTCCTATCGCAATCTCATCGATCAGCTTCAGCAAACCTTCGGCAACAGTTTAACCGACGAGACCATAAAGATGCTCAAGGTTGACCGGCAGGCCATGGACCGGCTGGTCGATCAAAAACTTCTGCTCCAGGAGGCCGGAAAGCTCGATATGAAGGTCTCCGAGCAAGAGCTTTCAGACATCATACGGAAAATGCCGGTTTTTCAGCAGGCCGGCACCTTCGACCCCCGCAGGTATCGGATGGTGCTGACCAATGCACGACTCGATCCTGAAAGTTTTGAAACCCTTCAAAAGGATTCGCTGCTTACCCAGAAACTGACGGCATTTATTACCGGAACCATAAAAGTCTCAGAAGCCGAGGCCATGGAGTGGTACCGGTGGCAGAATGCATCGGTGTCTGTCGATTATGTTCTGTTTGACCCGGAGAAATACAAAGATATCGACGTCGACACAAAAGATATCGAAAAATATTTCAGTGCAAACAAAGATTCCTATAAAACCGAACCGAAGATAAAGACCCGCTACCTGTTTTTCGACCCCCAGACGTATCTGGTGGATGTTCAGGTCCCCGATGACGAGATCGATGAGTACTACGCCTCAAACCCAGATGAGTTTAAAACGCCAAAGACGGTGGAAGCGCGGCATGTCCTTATAAAGCTGGCCCCGGATGCAGCAGAAGATGTGGTTGAATCGGCCAGGGAGAGAGCGTTGGAAGTTTCAAGGCTTGCAAAGGCAGGAGAAGACTTTGCCGAGCTTGCAAAAAAATATTCCGAAGGTCCCACAAAAGACAGCGGGGGCCATCTTGGAACATTTGAAAAAAACGCAATGGTCAAACCGTTTGCCGACAAGGCATTTTCCATGAAGGGCGGGGAAAGTAGCGATCCGGTCCGCACACAGTTCGGGTGGCATGTAATAAAGGTTGAAAAGGTCAATGAAGCATCGACACAACCGCCGAAAGAGGCAAAGGAAAAAATCCGTAAAAAATTTACCGGAGAAAAAGCCAAGCAGCTTGCCTATGAAAATGCCGAATCCGTTTATGACACCATCTTTGATGGTGACGACCTGAAAAAAGTGGCCGTCAATAGAAACCTGACTCTGAAAACAACCGACTTTTTTACAAAACAACAGGGCCCTGGGGATATGGACAACCGTGTCCAATTCGCAACAGCGGCCTTTAAGCTATCGGAGATGCAGATCAGTGATATTCAGGAATTTGAAAACGGTTTCTACATTATCCAGCTGGTGGAAAAAATTCCTGAAAAAATTCCCGAGTTAAAGACCGTGGAAGCGGAAGTAAAATTGGATGTCACCCAGGAAAAACAGAGTGAAAAGGCAAAAACAGATGCAACCGCCTTTATAGAAGCCGTTACCGCTGGAAAATCAATGTCCGATGAAAGCGCACGGTATGGAGTAAAGCTTGAAACGACATCCTTTTTCAAACGGAACGACCCCATCCCGGATATCGGATATGAACCGGAAATGGCACGTGTCATTTTCAAGCTCTCGGGAAAAACCCCGCTGCCGGAAAAAGCCGTAAAGGGCCGAAGCGGTTATTATGTGGTGAAACTCAAAGAGAGAAAAGCACCTGAACCCGACGCATTCGCCAAAGAAAAAAGCAATGTTACCGGCAGCCTTCTCCAGACGAAACAACAGAAGGCTTTTCGGGCATGGTTGACAGATGTTCGAAAAAACAGCGAAGTTACGGTTGAAAAAGGCTTTTTTAATGAGGAGTAACAAATTAAGGTGTCTGACTTAACCGACAGCGACCGGTCTGATTTACTGGCACTTGCCCGCACGGCCATCGAAGCCGAACTCATAGCGGACAAAACGCCCGTTTTCCCCAAAGACCCGTCTCCGGCGCTCAAGCAAAACCGCGGCTGCTTTGTAACCCTTCATAAGCGGGGCGCCTTGAGGGGATGTATCGGGTCCATAGAGCCGATGACCCCGCTGGTTGAGGGTGTGGAAGCAAATGCGCGTCATTCGGCGTTCCATGACCCTCGGTTCCCGACCCTTAAAAAGGCGGAGCTGCCGGACATAAAGATCGAAATCAGTGTATTGACCCCGCCCAGGCCCCTTGATTATACCGATGCTGAAAACCTCAAAGCCCAACTCATACCCGAAGTCCACGGCGTCATATTGGAGCGCGGGAGACAGCGTTCCACCTTTCTGCCCCAGGTGTGGGCGCAGCTGCCCCGAAAGGAAGACTTCCTAAACAACCTCTGTCGGAAAGCGGGATTGGCCGGCGACTGCTGGAAAGACAAAGGGACACTGGTAAAGGTCTACGAAGCGGAGTATTTCTCCGAACCCGACGGATAAAGGATGAGTATAGAATCCGGGTCCAGTAGAGTGGTTTTGGTATCCCCAGAGGGGATTTGCCTTGTTGAAAGTTTATTGCCTTAAAGAAATTCCAAATTACAAATACCAAAAAACAAACAAATACCAATAACCAAATTCAAAATCCCAAACTAATGCCATTAACTTAAGGGAAATGTGCCTACCACATCGTCACCCCGGCGAAAGCCGGGGTCCAGAAGGTCCGAAAAAACTGGATTCCGGCTTTCGCCGGAATGACGCCAGAGGCTTACACATAGAGGCAGAAGGCTTAAGTTAACGGCATTGAATCCCAAACATAAAAATAATCGCTTTGAACCGGTTTGGATTTTGGAATTTGTGATTTATTTGTGATTTGGTGCTTGGAATTTGTGATTTTTAAATCGAGACGTCGGCAAGGCAGGGCCATCTATCCCTGACCTGCCTCAGTGTACAAGGGTTTCGATGTTAAACTAATACCGGTCCGAAAAATCATCCATAAACAGATGCGCCCCTCCCCTGCCGACAAACTGTTTTTCAAGAATCTGTTCGGAAATTCCGTCCACAAAACGGGATGGCCGATTCAGCATCATCCCGATGTTTCTGTCATAAAAAGACATGGGGTAAACGATAAAAAGGTTTTCTTTGGCACGGGTTGCCGCCACATACATCAGGCGGAGTTCTTCCTCGAGATCTTCTGTTTTTTCCAGGGCGTGGCTGGATGGGAATCTGCCGTCAAGGGCCCAGATAATAAAGACGGTATGCCATTCGAGCCCCTTTGCCGAGTGTATGGTCGACAGCGTCAGGCGGCTATCCTTGGATTGTTCGGTTAAAAAGGTGTCTTCAATACTGACATTCGGGGGCTCCAGCGCCATATCGGTTAAAAACCGTTCAAGATTGTCATACCGCGCCATGATGGTCAGCAGCTGTTCAAGATCCTTTGCACGCTTGGGGTGATCGTCGAATTTTTCCTTTAAAAGCGGCCTGTAATACTCCAGAATATCTCCACCGATCCGGGCAACCGAATGGGTGATCGGGTCGATTTTTCTAAAAAAATCTTTGAGCCGGTCCAGCCCGGCGGCAAATGCCTTTTTGGGTTGAACATCAAAAACACCGGAATATCCGCTGTTTTTTTCTTGAATCGCTTCATAAATCCGTTCTGCGGTGGTGGGGCCGATCTTTTCAAGCAGCAGAAGTATACGATACCAACTGATCCGGTCATAGGGGTTCAAAATCACCCGAAGATGTGCCAGCACATCTTTGATATGGGCGGCCTCCATAAATTTGAACCCGCCGACCTTGACAAAGGGGATCGTCAGTTTGCTCAGTTCAATCTCAAGATCGAAGGAATGAAAACCAGCTCTGAAAAGCACGGCAATCTCATCGAGAGAAACCCCCTGATTGCCGAGGGATCTGATTTTGTCTACGATAAACCGTGACTGGCTGTTTTCATCCCCTGCTGAAACAAGCACCGGTTGGGTCCCGCTTGAATTTTTCGTGAAGAGTGTTTTTGTATATTTTTCCCGGGCGCTCTCGATAATCACATTGGCAAGATCGAGAATGGGTTGGACACTCCGGTAGTTTTCTTCCAGCCGGATGATCCGAGTGCCCGGAAACAGCTCTGGAAAATTGATGATATTCTTAAAATTCGCCCCTCGAAAGGCATAAATGCTTTGCGAGTCGTCTCCCACGACCATTACATTTTTATCTTTCCCGGCAAGCAGACAGATGATGTCCGACTGCATCTGATTGGTGTCCTGGTATTCGTCCACAAGCATATAGTGGTATTTTTCGGAGAGTTTTTCCCGAACCTCAGAATCTTCCTGCAGGAGGCGCCGAAGATAGATCAGCAGGTCGTCAAAATCGAAAAAAGCGTGTTGTACCTTTCGCTTTGAGTATTCCGAATGCAACGACTGGATGCCTTCCAGGTACGCGGAAAAATGGGGGTAGTCGTCAAAGATCACATCCTCGACAGGCATGGTTTTGTTTATGGCTTTGCTGAAGATATTTGCCAGGGTCTTTTTTCTCGGGAAGGAACGGTGCGCGGCGGAAAGGCCCATCTCCTTGCGCAGCATACCGATGAGACTCTCTGCATCCGGCCGGTCGATGACCACAAATCGTGGATTATACCCGACATGTGATGCGTGTTCCCGCAGGATCGTGTGGGCAAAAGAATGAAACGTCCCGCCGGAGACTTTCTCACACCGCCGGTCGAGCAACTCCGATGCTCTCTTCAGCATTTCATCGGCGGCTTTACGAGTAAAGGTAAGGAGAAGAATAGAAGCAGGCGAAATCCCCTCTTCTACGAGGCGGGCCACCCGGTAGGTAAGTGTTCGGGTCTTACCGCTGCCGGCACCTGCGATGACAAGCATCGGTCCCTTTGTGTGGATAACCGCTTCAAGCTGGGAAGCATTCAAGTCCTGCTCATAGGCAATTTGATATTCTTTCCTGTCATTCGTTAAAGAGAGTTGTTCTGCCATATCAGATCACTTTCGTACCTTAGAATTGCGAACTCAATAATTATGCTTGTTCGCTATGCAGTAAAATATTTTTTAATCCAATTTCCTGTCGATAAGAAAAACTTCTTCCGCAAATTATCTTCCACATGCTTGACATGTTGTCAACAAAGATCTATTTTCACTGCAAATTAAAGATTTTGTTGACATTTACGATAGTATATTATACTTCCCTCAGGAATTTTTTTCCTGAGGATCTTCAAAAAACCAAGGAGGATTTTTTAGATGAAGAAATTACAAGCCCAATTAAAGTCCATCGTGAAATCGTTGTCGGCACTGGCAAAGCAGGTAGAGACCGTTTCCAAACAGATAGAAAAACTGAAACCGGCAAAACCTGCCCCGGCAAAAAAAGCGCCTGCTAAAAAAGTCGCCGCTAAAAAAGCCGTCGCTAAAAAGGCGCCTGCTAAAAAAGTGGCCGCTAAAAAAGCACCCGCTAAAAAAGTCGCCGCTAAAAAAGCGCCTGCTAAAAAAGCCGTTGCTAAAAAAGCGCCTGCTAAAAAAGCACCCGCGAAGAAAACGGCGCCCGCCGGCGCAAAAAAAATGAGCGTTATCGACACCGTTTACAGTCTCGTCGCTCGAAGCCGGAAAGGGGTGACCATCCCGGCATTGAAAGAAAAGACCGGTTTCGATGCTCGACAACTCAGCAATTCCCTGTACAAACTTACCAAGCGCGGTAAGATTGAATCAAAGTCCAGGGGACTTTACGTCAAAAAGTAGTTTTTAATCGCCCATGCACCGCTATCAGAATAGTCTTCAGCCCTATGGAATAAGAGACGGGCTGAAGACTTTTTTTTCTCCACCCTGAAATATCGATACCGTTTTCACTCTGCAGCGGATCCGTTCAGTCTCCTGTCAAGATACCAGATCGAAGTTTTCGGCTGATCTCCGCAGTCTGCCGGATGGCCGGATTTTCAATACGTCTCTCTTTTTTATCGGGAATTGTTGCATAGAAAAGCTGCATAGGTTGCATATTGCTCAAAAGTGAATAATTTGATATAAATACGAGGTCAAGCAGATCAGTGTCAGGAAGGATATACAATGGGCAAAGACGATGGGTCACCGGATTTTTTAAAACCGATATGGGAGCTTTTTGCATCTGTCAGGCTAACGGTTGTCGTCCTGTTTTCACTTGCCGCAACTTCGATTATCGGAACACTCATCCCCCAGAATGAAACACCGGCAGCCTATGTACAGGCATACGGCGAATTCGTATATAGAGTCTTCTACATCCTTGACATTTTCGACATGTATCACTCCTGGTGGTTCCAGTTCCTGCTCGTGATGCTCGCCGCAAATGTGGTTGTCTGCTCCATTGACCGGTTGTCGTCTACCTGGAAGATAATATTTGTAAAAAACCCTTCATTTAATCTATCCCGGTTTCAACGCCAACCGAACCGGGAAAAATTTTCACCCGGGCGTTTGCCGAATGATTTCCAGAACACCCTTACCGGCATTATTTCCAAGCGTTTCAACTTCCACCGGGTGGATGAAAATGATACCGGGTATCTGATCTTTGCTGAAAAAGGCCGTTTGACGCGCCTTGGGGTCTACAGTGTCCACTTGAGTGTTCTGATCCTGTTGATCGGTGGGGTTATCGGATCCCTGTTCGGTTTTGAGGGGTTTGTCAATATACCCGAAGGCCAGAGCGTCGACTCCGTTCGACTCCGTTTCAACGGACAGATAAAGCCGTTGGGGTTCAGCATCCGATGTGATGATTTCGATGTCCAATTTTATGATACCGGTGCACCGAAAGAGTTCCGCTCCCGTTTGACCATTATCGAAAACGGCAAACCGGTCTTTGAAAAAGACATCATTGTAAACGACCCGCTTCGCTACAAGGGCATCAATATTTTCCAATCGAGTTACGGTGCCATGTCGGCAAACGGAGCAACCCTCCAGTTTAAAAGTACGGCCACCGGCTTGGTCTACGCGGTACCGGTAACTGTCGGGCAGCCTGCATCCATTCCGGAAAACGGCGGCGAGATTCTGATAACGGCCTTTCGGGAGGCTTTCAATTTCAAGGGGCGTAACATCGGGGAAATATTCCTCGGCAAGCTGTCCCCTAAAAATGGCCCAAGCACCGACATCGTCCTTCCGCTGCGGTTTCCGGAATTCGATAAGATGCGCAAAGGCCAATGGATGATCTCGGTTTCGGATCCGAAATACCGCTACTATACCGGGCTGCAGGTGACGGATGATCCGAGTGTCTGGATTGTCTATATGGGATTTATCATTATGATTATCGGATGCTTTGTAACGTTTTTTACGGCCCATCAAAGCATCTGCATCGAGGTTGTCAGCAAGGGCGGTCGCAGTACTGTGTGGGTTTCCGGAATCGCCAATAAAAACAAATTGGGAATGGACAGAAAGGTTCAACAACTCTCTGGAGAACTGGCCCGGCTGGCTGGAGACACCGCAGAGGCTTAGTGCTCTAATTCGTAAATACGGTACCGTATTTTTTTCACGACAGTTGCCCTGTATAAGATAGCGTCAGAAATTTTAAATTTGAAGTGCCTAAAGTGAGCTAAAATTGTGGAATGCGCTTTTAGCGCAGTCAATTATATAATTGATTAAATACCTTAACTTTAGGCACTTTAGATCACTTTAGGCACTTTAAACTTTTTTATCGGATGAGCACTGATTAGGATCCGGGCATCAATTTATAATTTGACATATAGGGACACCCCATGAGCAGTTCAATGATTTTATCGATTACGACCTTTATATACGGTACGGTTGCCTTCTTGTACCTTTTTTCCTGGGTTTTTAAAAATCCGGCCTCAGGCAGACTGGCGACCGGTGCGGCGTTTCTCGGAATTGCCGGAAACACCGCGGGCATCCTGCTGCGATGGGCGGAATCCTACCGGATGGGGATCGGCCATGCACCGCTTTCCAACCTGTATGAATCCCTGGTCTTTTTTGCCTGGGCCATCGCGGTGATCTATCTGGTCCTTGAATTCAGGTATAAAAACAGAATCATCGGCGTTTTTATCACCCCCCTGGCCTTTTTCGCGGTGGCGTACGCCTCGTTGTCGCCGACCATGAGCGATCGAATCCAACCGCTCATCCCCGCATTGAAAAGCAACTGGCTCATCGCCCACGTCGTCGCCTGTTTTATCGGATATTCCGCATTTGCCATCGCATTCGGAACCAGCATCATGTATCTGTTAAAACAGAAGACATCTGATGACAGCAACGGTTTAATCAGCCGATTTCCAGAAACCCGGGTGCTGGACGAACTCACCCACCAGATGGTGATGTTCGGTTTCCTCTTTCTGTCCACCGGCATTATTACCGGCGCGGTATGGGCGAATACCGCCTGGGGACGCTATTGGGGGTGGGACCCGAAAGAGACCTGGTCGCTGATCACCTGGTTTGTCTATGCCATCCTGCTCCATGCACGGCTGATGAGGGGTTGGCACGGCAAGCGGGTCGCCCTTATTTCCATTCTCGGATTCCTGGCGGTGATGTTTACCTATTTTGGCGTAAACTATCTTCCGGGCCTGCACAGCTATGGTGCAGGGGGTTGATGCCGTTTTGCGCCACCAAGATTTGCCCGGTTTGATGATTTTTCCTTGACACCAAAATATTCCCCCGATATATTGTCTCCTTTGAAATTCAACCTATTGATTTTTTAACCTAACTTGCACATTAAACGGAGTTTTCATGAACGATTCAGAGGATCTCACGACCGCGGCATCTGAAGGCGCAGCCGAAGATGAGGGCGAAGCTCCTGTTTCCAAAGGGAATACGCTCTTGGACGGGGCCGGGGGCACGATCTTGATGTTTTTCATTTTCGGCTTTGTGGCCAGCCTGGTTGTCGGTTGGGTTATTTTCCCGAAGCTTCTCTATTCCAAAAAAAAACAACCGATCGACTTCAATCACGCCCTTCACGTCGAACTGTCCGAAGAAGGTTGCGTGAGTTGCCATTATTTCCGTGCAGACGGCAGTTTTTCAGGGGTGCCGAAGCTTGCTGAGTGCATCGAGTGTCATGAAGAGGTCAACGGCTCAGACCCTGAGGAAGAAAAGTTTGTGGCGCAATATGTGGCAACCGAAACTGAGGTTCCGTGGTTGATCTATTCAAAACAGCCGCCGTGTGTCTTTTTCTCCCATGCCGCTCATGTAACCATGGGTAAAATGGACTGTGTGGCGTGCCATGGACATATCGGTGAATCGACAGAATCCAGGGTCTACGAAGCAAACCGGCTCACCGGTTACAGTCGAGATATCTGGGGCAAAAATATGGCCGGTTTAAAGAAAAACAGCTGGGATCGGATGAAAATGAACGACTGTGCCGGTTGCCATGCAACCCGGGCTGCTTTCGGAACCGAAACCGGCGCCCAGGGTTCCATCACCCGGCAGTTAAAGGAAGCCGCAGGGGTGGTCTTTCCAAGCGCCCGGACGGTCGACAAGGGTTCCAGTGTCCAGACTCAAAAGGATGCATGTTTTGTGTGCCACAAATAAGGTGTCCGGCATACCAACAGCTGATTCGCAAAATGTGATGAGGTCGAATCGATGAAAATAGATAGAAGAAGTTTTTTGTCATTTGTTGTCGGCGGTGCGGCCGGTACGGCGCTATCCCCCCTTCCATGGAAAATGACCGATGATTTAGCCATCTGGTCCCAAAACTGGCCATGGACGCCGGACCCGCCAAACGGAGAAGTCGCCTTTGTAAACTCTGCCTGCACCCTCTGCCCCGGAGGATGCGGGATTACGGTAAGAAAGATCGAAGATCGAGCCGTCAAGATTGAAGGCATGAAAGGCCATCCGGTCAATGACGGCGGCATTTGCATCCTGGGTTTGTCCGGTCTGCAGATGCTCTATGGCCCGACACGTGTACAAACCCCTTTAAAAAGGGTCGGCAGCCGGGGGGAGGGAAAGTGGCAGAAAATATCCTGGGATAAGGCAATCTCAGAAGTTCTGGCAAAACTTACCGATTTACGAAAAGCCGGTAAAGCCCACACCGTTTCCGCCATATCCGGCTCGGATCGCGGAACCGTGGCGAATCTTCTTGACCGCTTTCTGAACGCTTACGGCTCCCCCAACTTTATCCGAACCCCGTCGATCCGAGACACCTATGAACTGACCCTGCACATGATGCAGGGGGTTCAGGCCTCTGCCGGATTTGATGTTGAAAACGCCTCATTGATACTCAGCTTCGGAAGCGGCATCATCGAGGGGTGGGGCTCCCCGGTCCGGATGTTTAAGGCAAACAGCAGACTCAAAAAAACCGGGGGCAAGGTCATCCAGGTGGATTCAAGACTTTCCAAAACCGCTGCCAAGTCCGACAAATGGGTTCCCATCAAACCCGGTACGGAAGCGGCCCTGGCACTGGGAATCGCCCACGTCATCATTAAGGAATCACGATATAATAAAGATTTTGTAAAAAACTACGCATTCGGCTTCAACGATTGGGCCGACAGCAGCGGAAATCTGCAAAAAGGTTTTAAGACCCTTGTCATCGAGTCATACAGCCCGAAGAAAGTAGCCGAAATCACCGGTGTGGACAAAGCCGTCATTGAGGCCTTGGCACGTACATTTGCCCTGGCGTCAAAACCGCTGGCCATCTGCGGACGCGGCCAGGGGAAAACCCCGGGAAGCATCTCGGAGTTTATGGCGGTCCATGCCCTGAATGCGCTGGTCGGCAACATCAACAAACAGGGTGGCATCTGGGCGGTACCGGAGCCGGATTACATCGATTGGCCGAGGGTTGAAATGGATGCCATGGCATCTGCCGGCATACAGAAAGGGCGCCTTGACAGTGCTGCAAGCGACCGCTACCCCGATACCCAGTACCTGCTGAACCGATTTGTCGAAAACATCCGATCCGGAAAACCCTATGGTATTGAAGCGTTGTTTATTGACGGTGCAAACCCCCTCTATACGCTCCCTGATACAAAGGAGACAAAGGCGGCCCTGGAGAAAATCCCGTTTATTGTCAGCTTCGCCTCCTACATGGATGAAACCACGGAAAATGCGGATCTTATACTCCCGAACCATGCATATCTTGAACGATATGAAGATGTGCCCCAACCTGGCGGATTTCAGAAACCGATCATCAGCCTCACCCGCCCGGTGGTCTCCCCCCAATTCGACACCCGGCATCTTGGAGATGTGATCCTTCTGCTTGCCAAGGGCCTGGGCGGAACCGTCTCAAAGGCATTTCCATGGAACAGCTATGAAGACTGCCTGGAGGCGACACTCGGCGATTCGCTGGATGTCCTTTTGAAAAAGGGATACTGGACAGACGACCGGTTCACACCCCCTGGCTGGAAAAAGGCGTTTGATACGAAATCTTCGAAATTTGAATTTGCGGTACAGAATCAGAACGATGCCGGAAACAAGACCTTGATGCCCGGGTTTGAGTTTGTAAAACCCGAGGGCGATGCCGGATCGTTTCCGCTGATTCTTGTCCCTTATGATTCCATGCGACTGGCAAACGGATTTGTGGGAGACACCCCGTTTATGATCAAAACGGTTGAAGATACCGTTTTAAAAGGAAACGACTGTTTTGTGGAAATCAACCCCAAAACGGCAAGAGAAATAAGGCTGTCCGAAGGGAAACCGGCCCGACTCGAAACCCCCAAAGGGTCCGCAACCGTCCGGGTACATCTTTCGGAAAGTGTCGGACCGGGCATGATCGCGCTGCCCCGGGGGCTGGGTCATACGGCTTATGACGATTACCTGGCAGGAAAGGGTGTCAACACCAATGATCTGATCGGTCCGGTACCGGATCCGATTACCGGACTGGATGCCGCCTGGGGCATACGAGCCAAACTGAGCAAAGCCTGAAGCGCGTTACGATCCGATTCTGAACATCTGAACAGAGGTTTTGATGAAACAAACAGACGCTAACAAAAAAGCAAAAAAGTACGGAATGGCCATCAACTTGGATTTGTGCACCGGATGCGGCGCCTGCATGGTCGCCTGTATGGCGGAAAACAATGTGCCGTTTCGAAAAGATGAAACAGATAAGCTGAAAAGCATTACCTGGATGCGCATCTACAAGCTGAAAAACGGAAAATCTTTTCCGGATGCGGATATCTGTTACCTCCCCAGGCCCTGCATGCATTGCGGCGGCCCGGGAGAGCATGGTCACTCGCCCTGTGTATCGGTATGCCCGGCAACCGCCACGGACTACAGCCTGGAGACCGGGATCGTGAGCCAGATTTATACCCGCTGTTTCGGCTGCCGGTACTGTATGGCTGCCTGCCCGTATCACGTACGATACTTCAACTGGTGGGATCCGGTGTGGCCTGCGGGGATGGAAAAATATCTAAACCCGGATGTATCGGCCCGGATGCGGGGTGTTGTTGAAAAATGCAGTTTCTGCTTTCACCGGTACCAGCGCGCAAGCGACAAGGCGTATGTGGAAGGCCGCCGGAAGCTAAAAGAGGATGAATATCAGACCGCCTGCACCCAGGCATGTCCGGCCGGGGCCATCACATTCGGGGACCTGAACGATCCGAAACATTCGGTTTACAAACTGGTCAGGCCGGATGCACGGCACAGCGGCCGACCGAAAAACCCCAAGGCATTCCGGCTGCTCGAAAGCCTCCATACGAACCCGAAGGTATACTACGTTTCGAGTCGAAAATGGGTTCGCGATCTCGGCGACAATGTCGTTAAGAAATCACTTGAGCAGGGACATAAAGCATAATTTAACTTTGAGGTGATCAAGGAGTATCTAACGAATGGATTCTGCACTCTTTCCCGAAGGCGTAAAAAGATGCCCGTTGTGGCAGTTTGCATTGGGGATCGTTATCGTCGGTGCTGTTTTGACGTGGGGCGTTTATGCCGCGGTACTTGTCTGGGTAAAAGGCCTTAATCAGACAAACATGAACGATTCCTATGGGTTTGCACTCTGGATCTGGGCAGACCTGACGATCATCGCATTAGGCGGCGGCGCATTTTTTACGGGCTTTCTCCGATATATCATCGGTGTCAAAGATTTAAAAAATATTATCAACTATGCCGTGTTGATCGGGTTTATCTGCTACAGTTCCGCTCAGCTCATCCTCGGCCTTGATGTGGGGCAGCCGCTGAGGGGCTGGTTTATCTTCTGGCATGCCAACGTCCATTCCATGCTGACCGAGGTGGCGTTCTGCCTATCCTGCTACTTCGGTGTTCTGAGCATCGAATATTTACCGTTGATACTGGAAAACCGCCAGGTCGACAGGGTCCCGTTCTTCCACAACCTCAGCCATAACATGCACGAAATCATGGCGATATTTGCAGCCACCGGTGCTTTTCTTTCTTTCTTTCACCAGGGTTCACTGGGCGGGGTCTCCGGGGTTCTTTTCGGGCGCCCGTTCGGTTTCCGGGAGCACATCTTTATCTGGCCCTATACATTCTTTCTGTATACCTGGTCGGCAGCTGCGGTCGGTCCGTGCTTTACCCTTATGATTACCCGAATCACCGAAAAAATTACCGGAAAGACATTAGTAAAGGAGAGTGTTGTCCAGACGCTTGCAAAAATATCCGGATGGATGCTAACCTCCTATATTATCGTAAAGATTGCCGATACCATCTACTGGGCAACCACCACGGCACCGGCCATGGGGTTTTCGCTCATGCAGTTTTATTCAGACAATCCCATATACGGTATCTGGATACTGATTCTTGAACTTATCATCGGCGGTGTTGTGCCGGCGGCCATTCTCATCACCCCGAAATGGCGGCAAAACCGCAGACTGTTTACCATTGCCATCATCCTGGCGATCATTGGGGTCTGCACAAACCGGTGGGCCATGGTCCTTCAGATGCTCGCCATCCCGGTGCTGCCCTTTGAAAACTGGGCCATGTACATTCCCAGCTGGCAGGAAATTGCCACGACAATACTGCCGATCTGTTACGGAATCATCTTAATCATGCTGTCTTACCGGTACCTACCGGTATTTCCGCAGGAAAAAGAACTCAATCCGATAGAAGGCTAACGAGGTTAGGAGAGTAACGATGCTGCCATTTTCTTTTGAATGGGTCTGGGACGGAAGTCATCTTGTATTTCACGGCTGGTTGTGGTTTGCCTTGAACGTTATCGGCGCCGCCATGACATTCTGTATCGGCAAGGCCATATACGATACCGTCAAAGGCAAGGGATCCGATCACCACTGAAGCGATCCATCTCTGTCGCACCCGAAAGCGTTTCTCTCATCTGTTCGGTCATGGGGGAGGCGCTTTTTTTATTCCTTGGATAATTGATGCAAGAGTGATATTCGGTTAAGCTGAGGGCTCAAAAAAGTGCCTAAAATTTAAAGTGCCTAAAATGCCTAAAGTTAAGGTATGATAATCATTTTATAATTGACAGAATTTCAGAATTTTAGCTCACTTCACACTTTAGCTCACTTTAAACTTATTTGACCGACTCGGATCAGGATAATTCATATGGATAAAATCGTTATCGAAGGCGGCGCTTCCTTAAAAGGCGAGGTCAAAATCGGTGGGGCAAAAAATGCCGCACTTCCGATTCTCGTTTCATCCCTTTTAACAGATGGTGGATGCAGGTTTTCAAATGTTCCGAATCTAAACGATATCGAGAGTATTCTTGAGTTGCTGACCCATCTCGGCGCCCGTGTCCAGAAGGATGAAAATTGCACCCGCATTGATGCCGGCGGCCTCTGCAACCATGAAGCCCCTTATGATCTCGTGCGTAAAATGCGTGCCTCCATCCTGGTACTCTGTCCACTGGTGGCCCGACTCAAAAGGGCAAGGGTGTCTTTGCCCGGCGGTTGTGCAATCGGGGCAAGGCCGATCAATCTCCATCTGAAAGGCCTCAGACAGTTAGGGGCCACCATCGAAATGTCTCACGGATATGTGGATGTCTGGGCAGAACAGCTGAAGGGCAACGATATTTACTTCGATATCGTCACCGTCACCGGAACCGAGAATCTTATGATGGCCGCAGTACTGGCCGAAGGGGTTACCACGCTACACAATTCGGCACAGGAGCCCGAAATTGTCGCCCTGGCCGATGTCCTCACCCGGATGGGGGCGGATATTAAGGGCGCCGGAACCCCGGTCATTACCATTACCGGGGTTGACGCACTTCATCCGGCAGACACTGCCATCATTCCGGATCGCATCGAAGCCGGCACCTTTATGGTGGCCAGTGCACTGACCGGCGGAGAGGTGACCTTAACGGGTTGTGACCCCGGACACCTGGACGCCGTCATTCAAAAACTCCGATTGACCGGAGCCTCCATTGATGTAGGGCCACGCACTATCCATGTTAAGGGAGCTAAAGAGATTGTCAGCGTCGATGTAAAAACCCTCCCCTATCCCGGCTTCCCAACGGACATGCAGGCCCAGTTTATGGTGCTGATGTCCGTCGGCAACGGGACCAGCATCATCTCTGAGACCATTTTTGAAAATCGATTCATCCATGTGAGCGAACTTCGGCGCCTGGGCGCCGATATTAGAATCAACGGCAATACCGCAATGATCCAGGGGGTTCCGAATTTATCCGGTGCCCCCGTAATGGCCACCGATCTTCGCGCCAGCGCCTCTCTGGTGCTGGCTGGGCTGGTAGCCAAAGGCCAAACAACGGTCAATCGCGTGTATCATCTGGACCGGGGTTACGAAGCACTCGACAAAAAATTTTCAATGCTGGGCGCAAAGGTCAAACGGATGAAAGCGTAAAGAATCCGGGGCCGGAGGGTTCGGCTTTGGGTGCCCATAGAAAGTGCTGTTTTCTTGAAAGCCGGACAAGTTAAAAGTGCCTAAAGTGATCTAAAGTGCCTAAAGTTGAGGTACGCGCTGTCGCGCGATCATTTTATATAATTGGCAGGATTCCTTAACTTTAGCTCACTTCAAACTTTAGTTCACTTCAAACTTTAGCGGGATACTCCCATGTCCCCTGTATTTTTCCATCGGCCCATTGTTCCGCTTCTTGTGTCGATAATCATCGGCATCCTCTTGGGCATCCGGTTCCCCGGCAAAATGTTTTGGGCTTCCGGTCTTATGATCATGGCCGGTGCCGGTACAGGTTGGGTGATCAGAAAGAAAGGCGCCTGCCTGACAACCCCGCTTTTGCTTTTTATTATCCTGGGCTATCTTAGCATCCAGCCTTGGGTCAGCCCCCGATTTCCTCCAAATCACATTATCCACCACAGAGACATACGGGCCTTACAGATAGAAGGACGGGTTGAGACCATCGATTTTGTCAAAGAAAACCGTACCCGCCTTACCCTGCAAACAGAGCATATCCGCCGGGACGATGCAGCCGTTCCGGCGGTCGGACGTATCCGGGTCACTGTTTTCGGAAAACACCTTCGCCTCTCTGCGGGAGACAGAATTTCATTTTCATCCAAGATCCGATCCTTTCGAAATTTCAATAACCCGGGAAGATTCGATTACAAACGCTATATGATTTTTAAAAAAATTTGGGGCACTGTGTATGTTTCGTCTGCAAAGGTCTCTGTACACGAGAAGGGATCGACCACCGGATTTTCATGGTGGATGAACCATCTGCGGTTTAAAATCACCCGGTTTATCGGCCAACAGGCCACCGGCCCTGCCGGTGGTGTTCTTAAAGCGCTTCTTGTGGGGGACCGGACCGATATCCCGGCTGACCTGAAGACGGTCTTTTACCGCACCGGTGTCGGCCACATCCTTGCCATTTCAGGTCTTCACATCGGAATTATCGCAACGGTTTCATTTTTTGTTTTCCGGTGGCTGCTCTCTTTTGTAAAACCGTTACTCTGGAATGCCTGGCCCCGGAAAGGTGCCGCCCTGTTGACCTATATCCCAGTCTGGGCATACGGACTGCTTGCGGGCATGTCTCCTTCTACATTGCGTGCAGTGATCATGGTGTCGATTTTTTTAGCCGCCCTTTTGCTTGAAAAGGAACAGAATCCCCTGAACACCCTGGCGGTGGCCGCTTTTCTGATTTTAACCGTTAATCCGCCGTCACTGTTTTCAATCTCCTTCCAGCTTTCATTTACAGCCGTATTCTCGATTCTTCTCGGACACCATCACACCAGGCATTTTTACACCCGGAAACAATCCGGTTTACGTTTAAGATCTCAGCAGCGGTTCTTCGCCTTTGTTCTGACATCTCTTTTTGCCATTATGGGGACGCTTCCGCTTGTGATGAACTATTTTCACCAGGTTTCATTGGTGGGACTGCTCGGGAATCTGATCGCAATCCCCGTCATCGGCTTTGTGGTGGTGCCGCTCGGCCTGTTCTCTGTATTCTTATACCCGTTAAACCTCACCATGGCGTCGGCCTTTTTAAAGACAGCATCCTTTGCGACCATGCCTGCCGTTGGTATCCTCTCGGTGCTCTCGGAGTTCCCCTTTGCAGCTGTTACCACCATTACGCCCTCGATGATTGAAATGATCTGCTACTTTTCAATGGCCTTTGCGCTCTGCTGTCTCCCGGGTGGGTCGGGTTTTCGAAAAAAACTGGTGATCGGCACCCTTTGCCTGGGGGCCACGGTTTTGATTATCGATACCGGTTACTGGGTTCATCGCCGATTCCTTCACAAAGATCTGCGGGTAACGGCAATCGATGTCGGACAGGGAAGTGCGGCGCTCATGGAGTTTCCGGGTGGTAAGACCGTTCTTATTGACGGTGGCGGCTTCTCCGATAACGCCATTTTTAACATCGGCGCCAGGGTGATTGCCCCCCTATTGCTGCGCAACAAAATTATGACCGTAGACACCCTGATACTGAGCCATCCCAACAGCGATCATCTAAACGGCCTGCTCTATATTGCAGAACACTTCAATGTGAAGCAGATATGGACAAACGGTGAACCGGCAGCGTCAAGAGGATATGCCGATTTTATGAAAATCATCGAAAAACGACAGATCCGGGCTCCCGAATTCCGTGATCTGTTTCTTTCCCATGAATCGGATACTGTCCGGATAGAACTGCTCTACCCGCCTTCTGATTTTATGAATCGGAAGAGGGTCGAAAAATGGCGGAATTCCAACAACAACTCCCTGGTCATAAAGGTCAGGTTCGGTGATGTTTCGTTTCTGTTCCCGGGTGATATCATGAAAAGGGCCGAAAAAGAACTTGTCGAAAAGAATGGGGAGAGGCTTAAAAGCACCGTACTTTTTTCACCACACCACGGCAGCCGACATTCCAGCACCAGAACCTTTCTGGACCGCGTGTCTCCCGAGGTGGTTGTGATCTCTTCGGGGTGGCGAAACCGGGCCGGAGCGCCGCATCCGACGGTGCTGAGGAAATACCGCAATCGCGGCTGCCGCATCTACAACACCGCAGTCAACGGAGCGGTGGCCATGGAGACCGACGGGCGGAATCTGCGGGTAAAGCCCTTTATCAAATAATGCCCATGAGGGCATTCCGTATAGCACGATCTTAAAATTTTCCGCTTGACAGAAAATAGATGCCTAATATATAATTTTTTATACTTTATATACAAAAAGAAGGGGGCGGGGATGGCCTTAAGCATAAGAAATCCAAAAACTGAGAGGCTTGCCCGGGAACTTGCAGCCGAAAGTGGTGAAAATATTACCCAGGCGATCGCCACCGCCCTGGAAGAAAAACTGGAACGCCTCCGTGGCCGATCCACGACCACCGACATGGCGGAGGAGATATTGAGAATCTCCAAACGTTGCAGAGCAATCCCGGACAAGGATCAGCGGTCTGCCGATGAAATATTGGGTTATGATCCCACAGGAGTCCCCCGGTAATGGTTATCGATACGTCTGCATTGATTGCGATCCTTTTGGGCGAACCCGAAACCGAGCCTTTTATCCGGATGCTTGCGGATGATCCAAAAAGAATGATCAGTGCTTTTAACGCATTGGAGAGCGCCATTGTGATTGAGGCAAAGAAAGGGGAGGCCGGCGGCCGTGAACTCGATCTTCTTCTGCATCGCACTCAAATTGAAATCATTGCCCTCAACGGTGATCAGACTGAGCTGGCCCTGTCGGCCTGGAGAAAATATGGAAAAGGGAATCATCCTGCAGGCTTGAATATCGGAGACTGTTGTGCATATGCCCTTTCGAAATACTCAGGGGAACCGTTGCTTTTCAAGGGCAACGATTTTAGTCGCACGGATATTCGGCCTGTAATTGCGATATAACCTTTTAAACAGCAGCCGGTTCTAATCAACCCACTCAAAGCTCCGCTCAACGGCCTTCTGCCATCCGCGATATCTCTCTGCACGCAGCCCGTCGTCCACGCCCGGAGACCATATCTTGTCCTCGGACCAGTTTTTCCGCAAATCTGCCAGGCTCTCCCAGTAGCCGACACCGAGCCCAGCCGCATAGGCGGCACCGAGTGCGGTGGTTTCCGTTACACGGGGCCTGATGACCGGCACCCCCAGGATATCCGATTGAAACTGCATCAGCAGTTCGTTACCCACCATCCCACCGTCGACCTTGAGCCCACTGAGTGCCACGCCGGAGTCCTTGTTCATTGCCTCGACAATATCCCGGGTTTGATAGGCGCTGGCCTCTAATACGGCTCGGGCAATATGACCCTTTGCGGCAAAACGCGTGAGACCGGCGATCACACCCCGGGCATCCGAGCGCCAATAAGGGGCAAAGAGACCCGAGAAGGCCGGAACAAAGTAAACCCCGCCGTTGTCCGTTACAGTCCGGGCCAGTGCTTCGACTTCCGATGCGCTTGAAATCAAACCGAGGTTGTCTCTTAACCACTGCACAAGGGCCCCTGTAATGGCGATGGAACCCTCCAGAGCGTATACCGGCTTTTGTCCGCTCAATTGATATCCCAAAGTGGTCAGCAGGCCATGGCGAGAAGGCACCGGACAGGACCCGGTATTCAGCAGCAGAAAACAGCCGGTGCCATATGTATTTTTGGCTTCCCCCGTATCGAAACAGGTTTGTCCCACCAGAGCCGCCTGTTGGTCCCCCAAGGCGCCGCATACGGGTATTTCCGTCTTAAAAGGCCCGCCCCTCATGGTCATTCCCCAGGGGGTTGTATCGCTTGAGCAGACAATTTTGGGAAGAATCTGCGGGGGTATGTCCAAAACCTCAAGGATGTCGTCATCCCACTGGAGTGTGCTGAGATCCATCAACAGGGTCCGGCTGGCATTGGTGACATCGGTGACGTGTGCACCGCCGTCGGGGCCGCCGGTAAGCCACCAGATGACCCAAGTCTCCATGGTCCCGAAAAGGGCATCCCCTTTTCGGGCCGCAGACCTCACCTGGGCCACGTTGTCTAAAATCCATTTAATTTTCGGACCCGAAAAATAGGTGGCAATCGGAAGCCCGGTTTTTTCTTGAAACAGGTTCTGTCCGTGCGTACGGGTCAACGCCTCACAAATACTGTCAGTTCGGGTGCACTGCCAGACGATGGCGTTCATAAAGGGCTGACCGGTAATTTTATCCCACAGCACAGTGGTCTCGCGCTGGTTGGCGATCCCGATAGCCGCAAGGTCCGACCCGTTGAGATTCGCCTTTGTCAGGGCTCCGGTGATCACATCCTGGCTGTTTTGCCAAATCTCGATCGGGTTGTGCTCCACCCACCCCGGCCTGGGGAGAATCTGTTCATGTTCCTTCTGATCCATCCCGGCAATTTGGCCGCTGTGATCAAAAACAATGAACCGACTGCTGGTAGTCCCCTGGTCTAAGGATCCGATATACTTGACCACGGATTCATCTCTTGATGTGTTTATTGTCGATTAAAAAACAGGCTGCGGCGGCCGGGCTAATCTTTGAGCCGGACCACCAGAACCGGTTTGCTGGCCTGTCGAAGCACCCGTCGGGCCGTGCTTCCGATCAGGGCTTCTTCAATTACGCCATGGCCGTGACTGCCCATTACAATGAGGTCGCAATTCCGGCTATCGGCCACCTGTACAATCTGATCCACGGGGTTTCCTCTTTCAACGATGATCTCGTCGGTGGCAAAGGACTGGGCCTCATCCGAGGCTTTTACCTTCTCGGTAAAAGAATGGAGCACTTCGTGAATGGCAACATTGTCTCTTTTTTTGCCGATGAGCGCTTCCCGGGCCTCCTGGTAATGTTGTTTTTTGATCTCTTCCCACTGATCGTCTCCGATGTACGGCCCGATTTTCGCTTCAATGTCCGCATCCTCAAACAACACATGAAGAATCGTGATACCGGCGCCATACAGGTTGGCTAGGCTGACCGCATAGGCAAAGGCATGAAGTGCAGTATCGGACAGATCGGTTGCGTAAAGAATTTTTTTGACTTCAACTTTCGGCAGTATCATTTTTTCCGACTCCTATTGTGAAAAGTTTCAGATTCAACAGGGCTCCAGCCATTTGGAAAAGGCAATGAAGGTGACCGTTTGTTTTATCCGATCATAGACATTTGAAATATATTTAAAAAAGTATACAGACTCAGACGACATGTCAAGAAAATACGCAGGGATCCGCCAGGGCAAACGCATTTAGAATATCGGAACAGTTAATCAAGCTAAAGACGTGATCTGAATACAATTGAACGTCCAACATCGAACGCCCAACATCGAACGTCGAATGCGGAAAGCGCTTCGCTTTATCTATTTTAATCCGCCAGAGGCGGACCACAACCTGTGACTCGCCATGGGTCCTGAACTCAGGGCCGAACGACTCAGCCGGGTCGAAGTTTAAAGGGTAGATCTGCTTTGTTCAGTCTTTTATAAATTGACAGAATACATTATTCGAAGTCGGAGTCTTCGCTACCTGGACGTTCGATGTCGGAGTCTTCGCTACCTGAGCGTTCGATGTTCATTGAGTTCGTGTAAATCTTCAATCACAGAAGGATTATTTCTGAACACGAAATCCAAATGCGTTTGCCCTGCGGGTCCTACCCGATTTTCCGATGATCCCCGGATCTTCTCAGCAGCCAGGCGCCGGCGCCAATAAACACCGCCAGGACCACCAGAAAATACCAGGGAAAATAGGCAACGGTTTTAATAAAAACAGCCTGTTCTAACTCCTCAGCTGCCCAGGGGCCGGCTGTGGATTGAATCCGTATTCGCTCAGATGCCAATACCAGCGAATAGGCGATTCCGATCAGCCCGTATGCCAGATTAATGGAAAGTCCTTTAAAACTGAGCACTGTTGCACGCTGATCTGAGCGGGTCATTCGGTTTAGATAATGGCTGATAAAAAAGACATTCATATACATGGCGGCTTGAACCGGAATCACGGGGAGGAGACCATAGACGGGGGTGCAAAATGTCATGCCCAGCAAACCGAGCCATGTAAGGGCTGCCATGACAATTAAATTATAGACCGGGGAGTGTCTGTCTGCCATCTTCATGGCGATTTTCGGAACAACGAGTCCCATCAGTGCGAATCCGGCGCCGATGAGCCCGAAGGATGCCTCCGGCAGATCGATGACCCGCAGATATTGGCTTCTAAGGGTCATCAGCATCCGAATCACGTGATCGAACATGAGTCCCCCTGCAATAATGACAAGGGCAAACGGCGTCTTTAGGATCCAACGCCCGGCCTGAAACGTCAGGCGAAACGCCTCGATTGCGGATTTGACGGAAAATTCCGGAGCATTGGCGCCTTCCGGCTGCGCTTCCTTCATTCTGAGGGTTGTAACCAGAGCCATGATCGCCATCATCAGGGTAAGAAACAACGGAAACCGCATGGTCAGCGCCTGGTTAAAATGGACCTTCAACCCGATCCAGTCCCCGACCCGCTGCATGAGCGCAGGGTCGTAAACAGCCGCCCCCAGAATCATTGCTCCGATGTAGGCCACGGACCTTGCAATCATCTGCCTTTCAAGCACCCGGCCCCAATCCTCGGTGTGGCCCTCTATTTTCAGCGAATCGTAGGCCAGGGCTTCATCGGCACCGCTGGCAGCCGCCTCTGCAGCACCGCTTAGGATGCGATTAATCAAAAATATCGTAAACAGCAGGGACGCGTTTCCCACCGGTGCAAAGCAGAGCAGGGCGATCTCAACCACCATCACGGCGCCGGCAAAAACCAGAAGCCGCTTGCGTCCAAAAATATCGGCCAGGGCACCCGAAGGTACCTCAAGGATAACGATGGTGGCCGCCCAGGCCACATTGAGGAGTGCGAAATGTTCGAGGGTTAAACCAAAATCCAGAAAAAGAATGGTAAACACCGGATAATAGAACCGCGCATTAAAAAACACACGGAATGCGATAAAACAGCGGATGTTCGTAATTTGAAACGGTGAGGATGGGGTAAGTGTTTTTAAGGATGTCATTGTTTTTGAAAACCAGTCAAAGGTTAAAGTGTTAATCCTTCCGAAAGTGATCGGTTCCGGGTTCAGTGTTCAAAGGTTATAAGATGTTGATTGCTATAACTTTATACGCCATTATAAAAATACTTTAGAAAATAAGACACGGGACCTCTTTGGGCAAGAAGATTTACCATGACTCTCAAACAAAAACTGGACGCACTTTATCGCACCTATAACCGAATGGTGTATCTGCACCCGGACCCCCTCGAGTTTATCCACAGGTATGAGGATCCGGCGGATCGGGAGGTTGTCGGTCTAATCGCCGCCTCTCTGGCCTACGGCAGGGTCAAGCAGATACTGCAAAGCGTTTCATCGGTATTGGAAACCATGGAACTGTCACCGGCCCGGTATGTAAAATCGGCATCGCTTCGGCGCCTGACAGGGGATTTTTCCCGATTTCGGCATCGATTTGCCGGGGGCAGCCACATGGCCGCGCTCCTGATCGGTATCAAGCAGATTTTGTCACAATTCGGTTCTCTTGATAGATGTTTTCTGGCCGGATACAGCAGAGGCGATGAAAACATCTTGCCGGCATTGACCGCTTTTGCCCGGGCACTTACCGATACCGGCAGTCTGTCCGCCGGCCATCTGATCCCCATGCCGGAGAAGGGAAGTGCGTGCAAACGGCTGAATCTTTTTTTGCGATGGATGGTCCGTAAAGATGTCGTGGATCCCGGCGGATGGGATTCTGTCCCTGCCTCAAAATTGATTATACCCCTTGACGTTCATATGCACCGGGTGGGCCTGGGGCTGGGGTTTACCGATCGGAAGCAGACGGATATCAAAACAGCGCTTGAAATCACCCATGGATTTACAAAAATCGCTCCAGATGACCCGGTCCGTTACGACTTTTCCCTCACAAGACTCGGTATCCGTCCGGATGAAAATTTAGACACTTTCCTGAAACGTTGTGAGAAATAGCGTACGATGCTCAATCTTTCAAACAAACCCTTGAATCCTCGAACCCTTTCCCCAAACGAATTGGGAGAATAGCCAAAATAAAAAAACTAACGGGAAATTTCGCCCCTTGACAATTTTTTATTTATCGTATATCTACGATAAACGATGAGCCTTCAAAAACAGATACTGGATTCTTGCGGATCAATACCCGAAGACAAACCCGCACCACTCGATGCTGAAACCTTCGCCCTCGTCTGCAAGGCGCTCGGACATCCGGCGCGGCTTCAAATCGTTGAGCATCTGAAACGGTTCGATCAATGTGTATGCGGTGAAATCGTCGCCCTGCTCCCCCTGGCCCAGTCCACGGTCAGCCAGCATCTGAAATGTCTGAAGGAAGCCGGTCTCATTATCGGTACCGTCGAAGGTCCGCGAACCTGCTACTGCGTCGACCGGAATCTGCTCAAACGATTCAAAAAAACAGCAGGAGGTTTATGATAATAGTCCGGAGGGTCCGGCTTTTATTATCACCAGTGGTGATTTGCTTTTATGAAGGTTCATTGCATTAAATAAATCTCAAATAACAAAATGAGGACATTTTGACACAGATAAGTAAACAACAACCATCAGGATGCGACCCGGACCGGGCGTCGAATGCGTGCGATCAAGGGGTGGCGTTCCCCATGATACCGAACACGGCCCCCGCCGATGAAGCATGCTGCGGCCCGTCACCGGGGCCGGCAAGCAGCCCCTTTGAAAAACCGGGCTACACCCTCTGTGGTTTTGTCGATGGCTTCATCGATACGGCTGTGGGGTCGGTGCCCCGGGTCAAAACAGATTTAAATGGCTCGGATCGCCTGGTAACGTTGCTGGCGAGATCGAGCATCCTTAGAAACAGCTATAAGATCGCACCCGGCCTTTACGGCGTGGGTGCCCCAGACACTGACTCACCGGTGCTGGTTACGGCCAACTATAAACTCAGCTTCAATGCGCTGCGAAAGGAACTGGGCGGGCTCAGTTCCTGGATTATCGTGCTGGACACCCGGGGAATCAATGTCTGGTGCGCTGCGGGAAAAGGGACCTTTTCCACCCAGGAACTGGTGCGCCAGGTCAAGATTACCGGCCTGGATAAGGTGGTGAGCCATCGTCGGTTGATTTTACCGCAGCTGTCTGCCACAGGCGTTTCGGCAAGAGATGTAAAAAAAGCATGCGGGTTTAAGGTGACCTGGGGACCGGTTCGTGTCGAGGACATCAAAGATTTTATCACATCCGGCATGAAAGCAGACACGTCCATGCGACGGGTGACCTTTACCATGGCGGAACGTCTGGTCCTTGTGCCGGTTGAAGTCACCATGCTCCGCAAGCCGACCCTGTGGGTAATGCTGGGGATATTTTTGCTTTCCGGAATCGGGACCGGTATATTTTCTTTCAGCGATTCGTGGTCCAGGGGGGTGATGGCTTTTGTGGCATACGGCGCCGCTGTTTTGGCAGGAGCTGTGGCATCCCCTGCCCTTTTGCCGTGGATTCCCGGCAAGGCGTTTTCTATAAAAGGGGCCATCCTGGGCCTCATCGCCGGACTTGCCGTCATCGGAATTTCTTCAGATATAAGCGGGTCTGCAGATGCCCTGGGCATTGTCTTTTTCACCATGGCAGTCAGTTCTTACCTGGCGATGAATTTTACAGGCGCCACCCCGTACACGTCTCCATCCGGTGTGGAGAAAGAGATGCGAAAGGCCATACCGCTCCAGGCAGCGGCCGTGCTGTCGGCGGCCGTATTGTGGGTGGTGTCCGGTTTTATCGCTTAAATTTGAAATTATTCAACGAATGAATAAACCGATTGTAATACGTCACTGTATTTAAAAACGCGGTTATCTATAAAAAAAGGTCTAACGGCTTTGAAGATAAGCGTATTTAAGAATACATATACTAATGATACAGAGGAACTAAATTCCAATGGAAAATCTCAGATATCTGCCCGGAGTTTCAACATTGCAGTTAAATGCCGAAGCGTGCATCGGATGCGGTATGTGCTCCATGGTCTGCCCCCATGATGTTTTCAAGCGAAACAACCGCAAAACCGCCATCAGAGATCATGACGGGTGCATGGAATGCGGGGCATGCGCCAAAAACTGTCCCACGGCCGCCATCAAGGTTACGCCGGGTGTCGGCTGTGCCGCCTATATTATTCAAACATGGATCAAGGGCAAGGATGCGGCTGCCTGCGGCGGGGTTGACTGCTGTTGACTGAATTTCATCATTTTAGCTTACTGCACAAATCCCGCCTTGCGGGACTCATTTCAAACTTTTATGAACGGCTCAAATAAGTGCCTAAAATTTTAAATGCCTAAAGTGAGCTAAAGTTAAGGAATTCTATCAATTTTATAAAAACAGATAGAGTGCACGCGGCGCCTGCGTTGCGGGAGCGACACCTTAACTTTAGGCACTTTAGTTCACTTTAGGCACTTCAAACCCAATGGAGCGATCCTAAAATCCAGGAGGCTGTCATGACAATTCAGATCAGAAGGGCTGCAGTTCTCGGCTCCGGCACCATGGGAAGCGGCATCGCCGCTCTTCTGGCCAGCGCCGGCATTCAGACATTGCTCTTGGACATTGTCCCCGCAAATCTTACGGCAGATGAAAGCAAAGACCCTGCCGTAAGAAATCGGGTTGCAAAAGCCGGATTCGACAGAGCGGCTTTTTCCCAACCGCCGCTGTTTATGCATACAGAGGATACCGCCCGGATCACCATCGGAAACCTTGAAGACGATATAGACAAACTCTCCGGCTGCGACTGGATTGTCGAAGCGGTGGTAGAAAACCTTGGCATCAAACAGGCGCTCTTCAAACGGATCGAAACGGTTCGGAGAAAGGATGCCATCGTCTCTTCCAACACCTCGGGGATTCCCCTGAAAAAGATGTCTGAATCACTCTCTACAGCGTTCAGGCAGCATTTTCTGGGAACCCATTTTTTCAACCCCGTCCGTTACATGAAGCTGCTGGAGATTATCCCCGGAGAAGATACCCGCCCCGAGTTCCTATCCTTTATGGAAGATTTCACAGCCCGGATACTCGGCAAAGGGGTGGTGGTTGCCAAAGATACACCGAACTTTATTGGTAACCGCATCGGCGTACACGGCATGACCCGGGTGATGCAGCTTATGGAACAGGAGGAGATGACCGTTTCCGAAGTCGATGCCATATTCGGACCTGAAATGGGTCGACCCAAGACAGCCATGTTCAAAACCGTTGACCTGGTGGGTCTCGATATCCTTTATCATGTGGCCAGCAATACCTATGAACTGGTTGTGGATGATGAGGATCGGGAAAGTTTTGTTCTCCCGGTGTTTATGAAACAGATGATCGAAAAAAATCTTCTCGGGAAAAAGGCGGAAAGCGGATTTTACAAAACCGAGCTTACACCGGAGTTTCAAAAGATACGAAAAGTAATCGATACGGAAACCTTTGAATATGCGCCATATGATCCCCCCGCGTTCCCCTGCCTGGAAGCGGCAAAGAGGGCAACATCGCTTCCTGATAAGATGTGCGCCATTGTATACGGCGATGATAAGGGCGCGCAATTTGCGTGGAAATTTATGGCCGGCAGTCTGATATATGCAGCCAATCGGATTCCGGAAATCGCCGATACCATCATCGATATCGACAATGCCATGAAGTGGGGTTTCAATTTTGAGATGGGCCCCTTTGAGACATGGGATGCCATCGGTCTTGATGCATCGGTAAAGAAGATGGAAGCAGGCGGTCTCCCGGTGCCTCTGAAAATAAAGAAGATGCTTAAGGCCGGATATACCCGGTTTTACAAAACCGAAAACGGCCGCAGGTTTTTTTATGACTTTTTAGAAAATACCTATAAGGAACAACCAGAAAAAGCGGGCGTTATATCTTTAAATACCGTCCGCGCCAGAGATCGGGTCGTTAAAACCTGCCCTTCGGTCTCCTTGCTGGATCTTGGGGACGGGGTCTTCTGCTGTGAATTTCATACGAAAATGAATGCATTGAACCGGGAAATTGTCGATTTTCTCCATGAGGGGATCGACCTTGTGGAACAGAACGGAATCGGTCTTGTGATCGGTAACCAGGCCGGTGGCCTTCCCGGTGCGTTTTCTGCCGGCGGGGATCTGAAATATATGGCGTCTCTGGCCAAAGAAGGCAACTTTTCCGAAATGGATGCCTTTTTAAAAACCGCACAGGCCGCTGCCCAGAAGGCATGCTACGCGCCCTTCCCCGTGGTCGCAGCACCATACGGCATGACGCTCGGAGGGGGGTGTGAGATCTGTCTGGCGGCAGATAAGATTGTCGCCCATTCAGAACTCTACATGGGACTTGTGGAAATCGGCGTGGGGCTGCTGCCTACAGGCGGCGGGTGTTTGAACCTGTGGAAAAAATTTATCGCCGCCGTTCCGGCGCCGGTAAAAGACTATGACCTGTCCAAATTTTTCCGCCCGGTGTTTATGTCCATTGCCCTTGCCGACGTAACTTCCTCTGCTGCAGATGCCCGTGCAAAGGGCTTCCTGAACAGCACCGACCGTATTGTCTATAACCGGGAGATGCTTATCGGCGAAGCCAAAAAAGAGGTCGTCCGGATAGTTGAGGCCGGATACGCACCGCCGGTCAAAAAGCCGGTACCGGTTCCGGGTCAGGCAGCCCAGGGAATGGTTGACGCCGAAATATACAACATGCTCAAGGGAAAATTTATTTCAGAATACGACGCATACCTGGCACGAAGAATCGCATTTGTCATCAGCGGCGGAAACGTCAGGGACAACAGTCGGGTCGATGAATCGGTAATCCTGAATCTTGAGCGGGAAACGTTTATCGATTTTTTCAAAGAGGAAAAAACACGAGCCCGTGTAACGTATATGCTTAAGACCGGAAAACCGTTGAGAAATTAGTTCGAAAACGGCATCTTTTGAACCAATACGGCGTTCTCCGCAGGTTTCAATCCTCGACGCAGCACACTGCGCCTGCGGGTTAAAACCTTGTGCGGCCTTGTCTTGGACCAAAACCTGCCATTTTTGGATGCAGTGGACATAACAACTTCCATTGACCCAATCGGTAAACGGTGAACGGGAAACCGTTAACCCTTTTTAAGGAGATTAAAAGATGCGGGATGCATATATCGTAACCTCGATCCGGACACCCGGCTGCAAAAAAGATAAAGGCGCATTTAAAGATACCCGACCGGAAGATCTTCTCTCCTTCATATTGCAGGCCGCTGTAGACAAAACACCCAGCCTGTCCATGAATCACGTGGAAGATATCATGATCGGCTGTGCATTCCCCGAAGCCGAGCAGGGATTGAACATCGGCCGTATCGCCTCACAGATCGCAGGGTTTCCGGTTGAGGTATCCGGCGCCACGGTCAATCGGTTCTGCGCATCCGGCCTGGAGGCCATCGCCCTTTCCGCTCTTCGCATCATGGCCGGTTGGTCGGATATCGCCATCGGCGGCGGGCTCGAATCGATGACATATGTCCCCATGGGCGGAAATCTCCCACGGCCGCATCCTGAATATGCCAAAAAACATGCCGAGCTCTATGTATCCATGGGGATTACCGCTGAAAACGTGGCTGTAAAATACGGCATTTCGAGACAGGCACAGGACGCGTTTGCCTATCATTCGCATATGAAGGCAGCCCGGGCTCTCGAAAAAAAACAGTTCCAGGAGCTCGTACCGACACCCGCTGCCCGGTTTATCAAAAACAGAAACGGCACGTTTGAAAAGCAGATTCATATCATCGATGCCGACGACGGTATTCGACAGGACACCACCATGGAAAAACTGGCGGGATTAAACCCGGTTTTTGCTGCCGGGGGAACAGTGACCGCCGGAAACGCTTCCCAGACAACCGACGGTGCCGCAGCAACGGTTCTCATGAGTGAGGAAAAAGTAAAAGAACTGGGGCTCCGGCCCATTGCAAAATTCAAATCCTATACCACGGTGGGGTGCCGGCCCGAAGAGATGGGGGTGGGGCCGCGATATGCAATACCAAAACTTCTGGAACAGACCGGTATGCGCATGGACAACATCGGACTTTTTGAAATCAACGAAGCCTTCGCATCCCAGATTCTCTACTGCCTGGAAGCGCTCGATCTCCACAAACAGATTGAAAAGGTAAATGTTAACGGCGGCGCCATTGCGCTGGGTCACCCCCTGGGCAGCACCGGTGCAAAACTGTGTGCGACCCTGCTCAACAACATGAAAGCACGCGGGGTAAAATACGGTGTGGAATCCATGTGTATCGGCGGCGGCATGGGGGCAGCAGCACTGTTTGAACTGTGTGAATAGGGATATCGACCATGAATAACGGATTGATCACAAACTGCTTGAAAGCCTTTACTCTGACGGCACTGTTAACGATGCTGTTATCGACCGCCCCATTGGCACCGGCAACATCTGCGGCACAGATATCGGCAAATCCGAAAACATTCCAAGAGTTAAAAATAGACAGCCTGAACCTTGAATTCCTCAGGGCCAAGCGTTCCGAAGCCGAGACGACAAAAGGTATAGCGGACACGATCCGAAAACAGATAATCGGTCAATTAGATCAGGCCATTTCATTTATAGAAGAGAAGGACCGACTCGAGGAAGAGTTACAAAGCTTTACAAAACAGGTGCAACAGGCACCGGATAGAATTAAGGATATAAAAACCGAACTGAGTCAAAAAACACCCTCGTTTGATAAAAAAACGCAACTTGCCGACGCACCGAACATACCCATTGAGACAATCGAGCAGCGTGTGCGGGAAGAAAAAGCAACACTTGCAGCGGCACGAAGCGATTTGACCGGTTGGCAGGATCAACTCGCAAAGTTAAAAACCCACCCGCCTATTATGCAAAAGGCGATTGCCGATTCAAAAAACCGAATCCAGGAGCTGAAAAAAGAGATTGATGGAATTAAACCGTCGGAATCTTCCGAAGCCCTGGATACTGCCCGTCGGGCCGTGTTAGGCGCAGAGCAGGCGAAACTCCAGGCAAGTATTCGGTCTTACGAACAGGCACTTCTCAACCATGAAGTGCTGCTATCCTTACTGACAGCAGAATTGGATCTGGCAAACTATCGGGTAACAACGCTCGCGTTGAAAACAAAAGCCTGGCAGGAAGTTGTGCAAAAACGACGACAGCTGGAAGCGACCAAGGCACGGGTGGATGCCGAAGTGGCAAAAAAGATTGCACCCGATCTGCCCAAAGCCGTAAAAGAGCAGTACGATATCAACATAACGCTCAGTAGAGATCTGGAAAAAATAACAACAGAAGAGGCACGTGCGGCGCGCATCCTCGATCGAAGGCTGTCGGAATCAAAGCTGCTGGAACGGGATTTCGCCCAGGCTCAACAACTGCTTCAAGATGGTTACCTCTCGGAATCCATGGGGTTGTCGCTCCGCCGGCGCCGCCAGGACCTCCCCAATCCGGGCAGCTATCGCAAAGATTCTGCCGAACGCCAACTCACCATCAGCCGGTTGAGTGAAGCGCAGTTCGACCTGGATGAAAAACGACGCAACCTGCTCGATATTGAGGATAAAACCCAGAAAATACTCAAATCGGTCGGTAATGTTTCCGAAGAAAACCGCGATCGATTGGAAGATACGCTTGGAACCATGCTCCTGGATCGGCGCAGTATCGTCGAGAAGCTGCAGGGCAACTACCGTCGGTATTACAAGGCTTCGCAATCCATCGAGTTTACCGAACAACGCCTGGCAGCACTGACCGAGGAATATGCGAATTTTATTGACGGCCACCTGCTCTGGATTCGCAGTTCTCGAATCATCGGTCCGAAGGATCTCAAGACCCTTCCGTCGGCAATATTCTGGATCCTCAGCCCACACAACTGGTGGCTGGTGCTGCAGGATATCATTCACTCTGCCGGGCACGCGCCCCTACTATGGATCCCGGGTCTCGCCCTGTTCGTCGCCCTTCTTCTCGGCAGACGCCGGGCCAAGCAAAACCTTCTTGAAATCGCAAAAAACGTCGGCAGTGTCAAAAAAGATTCCTTCATGTTAACCGTTCGGGCGCTCGGATTAACGTTTTATCTATCCGCCGGAGGACCTTTTTTTCTGGTGCTGACCGGTTGGGGTCTGAAAATCCTGCCCTTTGCCGGATCTTTCAGTCAGGCGGCCGGCAGCGGAATGACAACTTCAGCCATTGCCTGGATCGTACTCGTTTTTCTGTATCAGCTCTGCCGGGAACGTGGGGTGGCACAGATTCATTTCCGCTGGCCGGAGTGGTCTAGAATCGCCCTTCGGCGCTATTTGTCCACCTTCACCCCCCTGGTATTGATCCTTAACTTTGTAATCGTCACCATTGAATCGGCCAAGATCACTGAATTTGGGGACTCCCTGGGAAGATTGTCTCTTATCGCATGGACGATTACGCTTATGGCCTTCATCACCAAATATCTCACCACGGCCGGAAACGCATTGTCGACGTCGAGCAGGGGCAGAAAGGAAAGCAAGCTGTATCAGTTGCGTGTTTTCTGGTATCCACTTGCACTCGCCTCGCCGGCGCTGATAATGATGCTTGCCGTTTTCGGCTATTATTATTCGGCGTTGGTTCTTGTCCCGAATTTTCGTGAAACCTACTGGTTGCTGTTTACCCTGATAGTGTGCAACAGCCTGGCACTCCGGTGGCTGTATATCGCCCGGCGCCGGCTGACCTATGAACAGGCCGTACAAAAACGGATGGAACGTCTCAAAGCCGAGCAGGCGAAGCAGGACACCCCGCTGCCGGCAGACACCGGTATCGAAATTGAGTCCTTTGACATTGAAGAGCCGGAAATCAGCATGGATCAGATCAACGAACAGACCCGGACATTGTTTCAAGCGCTTTTGATCTTTTCGACCCTGATCGGTTTATGGACCCTATGGGATGATGTGCTTCCGGCTTTAAACATCCTCGAAAATTTTCATCTCTGGAGCTACAGCACCGAAATCGATGGTGTCACCCAGGTGCTGCCGATTACCCTTAAAAGCGTTATGATCGCCGTTGTGGTGGCAGCCGTAACGTTTGTGGCGGCGCGCAATCTGCCGGGTGTGCTGGAGATCACCCTGCTGAGATATCTTCCCCTGGATGCAGGGGCACGGTATGCGTTCTCAGCCATCTGCCGGTATGCGATAACGACGATCGGAGTTATCGTGACGTTTAATTATATCGGCGTGAACTGGGCAAGTTTAAAATGGCTGGTGGCGGCACTGAGTGTCGGTCTGGGTTTCGGGTTGCAGGAGATCGTCGCCAATTTTGTATCCGGTCTTATCATTCTCTTTGAGCGCCCCATTCGGGTAGGAGATCTTGTCACTGTGGATAACGTCGATGGGGTGGTCTCCAAGATCCGAATCCGAGCCACCACTATCACCAACTGGGATCGAAAAGAATATATCGTTCCCAATAAGGAGTTTGTGACCGGCCGTCTCCTGAATTGGACCCTGTCCAATCCCATCAACCGCGTCGTCATTGCCGTCGGCGTTGCATACGGATCGGATACGGAAAAAACCCGTGCGCTGCTCCTTAAAGTGGCCCATGGAAACCCGAGTGTTCTGGAAGATCCGGCGCCGATCGCCGCATTCGAAGGCTTTGGAGATAACGCATTAAACTTTGTTTTGAGGTGTTATTTACCCAACTTTGACAATTGGGTACTTAACAAAACCGAACTTCACATGGCCATCGACAGAGAGTTCCGAAACGCCGGCATCACCATTGCGTTCCCCCAGAGAGATATCCATTTCGATACCGGCCGTCCGCTCCAGATACGAATCACATCGGACAAGCAAGGTTCAGCCGACACCGATTTACAGGACAGATAAAGTTTAAAGCACCTGAAGCAGCAATCCCGTACCGTTCCAGTCCATGTCTTTTAGGGTGGAAGCATCAATCGGCCTGCCGTCCATCTGAACAGATTCGCATCCGTCGAGACGATCCGGAAACATGCTGAGGCGGTGATAAAAGTCTTCACCCTGGATCAGCACCCCATTTTTAAGAAAATGCGGGCCCGCCTCTTTCTGGATCAGGTTAAACAGCTTAACGGTGATTTGACCTTGGCCGCAGGCATTGGATTCCGCTTTTTCGGTATGGGATATCTCTCCGCGCATTTTGCCGTAAAAACCGCCCCGTCGCAGGGTGGCCCCGGCCAAACCCGGCATGGCGCCTGAAAGCGCCAGCACGGAGTCGGATTTTATGACCGTGGAGGCAAAATCATCCACCGCCTTCCCGTCCACAAACAGGGTCTGGATCCGATCCTCCAGATAATCAGGGCTCAGTCCAACCTGTTTACACAAAAAGTCCCGGATGCTCACCCCCACATCGATGCAGACGCCAAACCCTTTGTTTAAAAGCGGAAGAAAAAAGGAGACGACTTCCGGATTGCCTTTAATATCGAGATGGATTTGTATTTTATTTTTCATTTTCTTTAATAATATTTTGTATCTATTGTTTAGTTGAGAGGTTGTTCAGAAATATTGAGTTTCCATCTACCTCTGACGCTGAACCCCTGAACCCGGTACCCTGAACGCTATACTGCGGGTTTACCGGATCACTCGATCCTTACGCATCCCCTCAATGACCTTCGGTACCAGCGCGTTGACAATATCTTTAGCGGACTTTGGCTCGACATGTTCGGAAACACCGGTCCAGATCACCTCTTCGGAGGCGGTATCATATAGGTTGGTGATCAGCTTTACAAATTTCTCCTTTTTATAATATCCTGTCGAGTGAACGGAATTATAGGCCCTCGGATAATAATAGCTGAGTCTGTTAATACCGCCGGTTGCCGGAGGTTGATAAAAATCCTTCTCTCCTTCCTGAGTAAGGTGGGTCACCAGAACGGTTTGCACGCCCTGCTTTTGAGCAGCAGTTTTTACCGCATCCTTTTCTAACTCCTGACCCTGGGGAATCACCGTATTGCCGGCAACCGCCTTTATACCCGCCCTGTTGAAACGCTTTGAGAATACTTCCTCAAAATATTTTCTGGTTTCTGCATCTTTCGAAATCCCCACGATCATCATACTCTCAACAGCTCCTCCCTCATAGGCGCCGTTTTTCCAGTACTTCAGATCAGTGCTGCCGGCACAGGAAAACAGTACGAAAAAGAGGAGGGTCCAGAGAATTCTGTAATGCGCTCGAAAAATATTCATACACTTGTCTCCAAAACAAAGGGGGCCAAAAGGCCCCCTTTGTTGTTTATATAAAATCCCTGTTAATAGTTATGGACCTGGTCCAGATCTTCATCGGTAACATCAAAGGTAACATTGTGGGGCGGCAATTTTTCTTTCTTGAAAAATTCCGGTACCCGGTCATGTTTCGAGGTAAATCCGGCCCGGGCATTGAAATCTCTCTCGTTTCTGAGAACCGATTTGCCCAGTTCAGTCACATCGTCGCCGGTGAAGCTGAGGCCGTAGCAGGCATTGATCATGTCGATCATGGCCTGGAAGGTCTCGGGCTGATCCAGCACTGCAAAGGCGATAAAGAGACACATCCCCGTGGAGTCGATGGCAGCTGTGGCGATCTGCAGGTTTCTGGAAAGCTCGACCTGCCCCTCGGGTTTGAGGGGATCCACACTCCCGCCGATGCCGAGGATGTTTGTGGCCACTGCGTAGCCTGCGGTATGATCGGCCCCCATGGTCGTGGTCGCATAGGTAACGCCGATGCCTTGAATGCCGCGCGGGTCATAGGCGGGCATGGCCTGTCCTTTGACCGTGGGGACCCTTTCAACGCCGTAAACCCTTCCGGTAACCTCCGCTCCGCTTCCCAGGACCCGGCCAAGGGGTGTGCCCTGACCCACCTCTTTTACCAGCCGGATGGCGGCTTCCGCATCTCCGAATTCGGCAATACCGGCTTCCATGGCCACACCGATGGTGGCGCCCATCTCGATGGTGTCGATGCCAAAATCGTCATCCAGGCGATCCAACATGGCAATGGCGTCCAGATCATCGATGCCGCAGTTTCCGCCGTGGGCCCAGACGGTCTCGTATTCAGGTTGTTTTGTCAGGTACTGGCCGTCCTTGTCCATGTAAATACCCGAGCATCGGATCACGCATCCCCTGTGACAACCGTGGGTGGCCGAGCCGCCGCGATCGATTTCGGTCTGGGCCTGGGTTTCGCCGCTGATTTTGTCGCAGCCATCAAAACTTCCCCACTTAAAATTATTCGTCGGGTAGGCGCCCGCTTCGCTGATGACATTTGTCAGGACATTGGTGCCGTAGGCGGGCAGGCCCTCTCCGGTTACCGGATGTTTTTTCAGACCCGCGGTAAACGCCTTGTTGGCGGCTTTGAAACTGTCGGAATCCTGGGGTTTACGCATTTCACAACCGGCATCATCAAGCACAATCACTTTAACCCCTTTGGATCCCATGACAGCCCCGACACCACCACGACCGGCATGCCGGGTGGGTCTCAGTTCCATATCCGTGCACGCAATGGAGGCTGACCCCAACTTCATTTCACCTGCAGGGCCGATGGAGATACTGCAGATTTTTTCGCCGTATTCGGCGGTTATCTTGTCCACCAGATCATAATTACCGAGCATTTTCAGGCTGCTACCCGATGAAATGGTGACGCCGTCCTTATTGATCGATATCTTATAGAGTGAATCATCCGCCGGTTGACCCTCCAGCACGATGGCTGCATACCCCAACCGTGCAAGCACCTGGGAGGCCTGGCCGCCTGCATTGGACTCTTTGATCCCGCCCGTCAACGGGCTCTTGCAACCGATGGAAAGCCGCCCGGACATGGCTGCAGCGGTTCCGCTCAACAACCCCGGTGCGATGACCAGTTTATTGTCCTCACCCAGCGGATGGCAAAGCGGCGGCACTTCTTTTGACACAATGGCCGATGTCATGGCCCGCCCACCGAGCCCGGCAAAATCTCCTACAGGCCCTACGGCTGCCTGTGGGCCGCCCTCTGCTCCCATATTGATCCTTAGAATCTTGTCCATACGCGTCCTCCTTTCTTTTTTACCGGTGATACAGGATATAAAGTTCTGAATTGAGTTGGAAATTATGAAATGGCAAGATTATACTAAACGCATTTATAGGCTTGAAAGTCAAGAAAAACCTGCCGGCTAAGGAGCCGGTGCATACGGAACCATAGAATGTCTATGATTCGGCAAATGACAATATTTTGACAGCCCTGTCATGTGATTAAATGCCTCTCAACGCACCATTACTATCTGAAATCTTATCCAATCGAAAGATTATTATTTTTTGGCACACCATTTGCTAAGTTCAATCCAGAGATGGCTCTCTATGGGCTGTCTGCATCTTTTTTAAATTTTTCGAGCGTTCGACGACTGCTGAATTTTTGTTCAGATCCGTCCGGGGGCTTTTCACAGAATCGGCAGAAAGGGTAATGGGCATGAAAAAAATTGTTTTAGGTTGTTTTGTTTACCCGGTAACTTGCGGTGCGTTCATCGGATTGACAATCGGCATCGCCGATATCTTCCTAAAGACACCTTTTAATCCATACTTATTTCTTACAACCTGGTAATCAAAAATCCGTCAGATACCGCCGTCCATAGGTGATGGGATTTCCCATTTAAAAAAAATGCCGGTATTTATTACCCGGGAAAAAGGACGTCGAATGTCACCTGTCCTCCCGGTTCAGCCGTATTTACGTTCAAACGTTTTCATAAAATCGACCAGCGCCGCGACCGATTGCAGGGGCACCGCATTATAAAGAGATGCCCGGCATCCCCCCACGGACCGATGCCCTTTTAATCCGCCGATACCGTTTTTTAATGCCTCCTGGATAAATCGTTTTTCTAGGTCTTCACCCGGCAGCCGGAAGGTGATGTTCATCAAGGACCTGCTGTCAGTCGCCGCCGTTCCTTTGTAAAACCCCCCGTCATCGATTGTCTCGTATAACATCTTTGCCTTTTCACCATTTACCGACGCCATATGTTCAAGCCCGCCCACGGTCTCCTCAAGCCATTTGAGCACCAGCTGTACCGAGTAAATGGCAAAACAGGAGGGGGTGTTAAACATGGAATTCTTCCGGGCATGGGTTCTGTAGCTGAGCATGGTCGGGAGTGTATCCGGTATTCTATCCAGAAGCTCCTTTCGGATGATCACCAGGCAGACCCCGGCAGCGCCGAGATTTTTCTGGGCCCCGGCATAAATACATCCGAAAGATGACGCCGCAAACGGCCGGCTCATGATATCTGAGGACATATCCGCAAAGAGCGGGATTTCGGCGGCCTCTGGAAATTCCCGCCACTGCGTTCCCTTTATGGTGTTGTTTGAAGTAATATGAAGATAGGCAGCCTTTTGATTTACGGAAAATCCTTTCGGAATAGAGGAGAAATCGTTGTCCTCTGAAGAGGCCACTACCTTTACGGACTTTCCCAGAATCCTTGCCTCTTTGATGGCTTTTGCAGCCCAGGTTCCGGTATTTACATAGTCGGCGAATCCACCCGCCGGCAAAAAGTTCATGGGAATCATAGAAAACTGAAGACTCGCCCCCCCCTGCAAAAAGAGTACACAAAACCGGTCGTCTAGTCCCAGCAGCCGTTTTGTGCGCGCAGCCGCATCGTTTAAGACCTCCTCAAAGGCGTCAGTACGGTGACTGATTTCGATCACCGACATGCCGGTGCCCTTAAAATTTAGGAGCGACTCCCGGATCTCTTCAAGAACGCTGAGCGGAAGCGCCCCGGGTCCTGGGTTAAAGTTGTGAATTCGGTTATGGTTCATGAATATCCTCGCCTCCTTTATATCTCTTTCAGGCATTGATTCGCCGGAGACGCCTCCAAAAGATCGCTGAACACTTTCATACGGTGGGACAGCTCTTGACGCGTTTCGGATTCCGGAAGGAAAAGCTCATTACTACCGCACGCTTCCAGGGCATCGATAACCGATTTAATGGTAAGGCTGGCCGGATCCTTTGCCGGTTGATAAGCAGCCGGTGCATTCTCTTCCGGAGCCAGCCGCGATACGATACCCGCCACCTCCAGTTCATGTAAAACACTGCGGATCAAGTGTCTGGGAATCTCCAGGGTCTGTGATATCTCCTCTGGCCTCCAGGAGGCCTTTGCGCCGGAGAAATGGCTCACCAGAAAATGAACAATCTGCAGGGAAAGCAGTTTTTTTGTGGACTGGCTGATTTCTTTAATCTCTTTTTCAAACCGGTGGGAATCATGATTCTGGCAGGCATAGGCAATCTCGGCTCCCAGAAGCACGATTAACCAGCTGAATTGAAGCCAGATAAAGAACAGGGGCAATGCGGCAAATGAGCCGTAAATGGCATTGTAGCCGGAAACCCCGACCTGAAAACCGATATAGGTCCGTTGAAAAAATTCATACAGGATTCCTGCGATAATTCCGGCTGTCATACCCGGGATAAAATAAACCCGGGTGTTGGGCATAAAAATATATAGGACGGTAAAGAGTATCCAGAGCAACAGAACCGGCAGCAGTTTCAGAGAGAAATAGATGGCCGGACTCACCGCTGCAAACAGCCATATCTGCTCGGAAACCTCCCGGACGCCACTGGTAAGAAAGACGGAAGCCGTGCTGGAAACAATAAAAAAAATCGGACATACCAGCATGAGGGAAAAATAGTCGGTGATTTTTCTCCCCAGAGATCGCGATCTTTCAACCCCCCAGATGTCATTAAATGAGCTTTCGATATGCGAGAGTATCTTAAGTACCGTGTACAGCAGGACAACAACACCGATACCGGCTACAAGCCCCCCCTGTACGTTTTCAAGAAGCTTCTCTGCAAAATCCACAACCTGGTGCGCCACTGCTTCCTGGCCCTCTAGTTTCTCAAGAATAAACGCCTGGAGTGTTTCTTCAAATCCAAACCCTTTCGCCACACCGAAGGCCATGGCAAGGACAGGAACGATGGAAAGCAGCGTATAAAAAGTAAGTGCAGAGGCGCGCAGATGGATTCTATCTTCAGCGAATCCCTGGAAGGTAAGCACCAGTATCCGCAGGATTCGGATCCCGATCCGTTTGAGAAAAGGTTTTTCCGCTTCCTTTAATTTCCAGATATCCGTCTTCAAAAATTCAAGAACGCTGGTCAGTACCTTCATTTTTTATTACCGGATCCGAGGATTTATTTGACGGAATTGAAGGCAGCCCTGGCACCTTGTAGACACTGTCCAGTCGATTCAGTATCTCCGTAATCCACGCATCGATCACTGCCTCGGAATGCTTTCTGATGGTAAGACCGTCAAACTTGGTATACCCGCTGCGGGGTCGCAAATCCATAAGGGCGGCGATTCTTTTAGCCGTCTTGGAATCGATCAATTCGATCTCCATGGCAGCCTTTTCCAGATCAACGGCGGCTAGGGTCGGATGTATGGTTAGCCGGAAATTACTGGCGGCAACACCGGTAATGGCAATGCGGAGGCGCGCCACATTCGGCCCGGGGGTATCTACGACAAAATACTGTCTATTGAGTGCAACGGCCAATTCTCGTTGAAAATAATCCGTCAGCCCCTTTATATCATCCGGTTTCATTGCCCGGCCGATGACGTCCCGATGAAAGTAAATCACAACCGGATCAATCATAAATGCCCGGTATTGTTCAACGATATCCTCCGGACGATATTCCGGGTTTTTGTAAAAAAAGACACCGGTGGTGCCCGGATCCGGTTTTAAACCGGAATACTTCACAAGAAAACCCGATCGCTTCACGGATTTGGATGTAACACAGCTTGCTGTAAACAGGATCAGGATAATCAGTATCAGTCGGCCGGTATATTTTTTTTTCATTTGTTCCTTACTTCAGTAGTCCATCTTTCCGTAAGTTGGTCATCACAACTTTACCGAGTGAGGCCACCACATCTTGGATGTTTTTGGGATTGATGGTTTCAGACTGAAACGACCAGATCAATTTTTCGGTGGCCACTTCATAAAGATTGCTTTCCAGCCGAACCAGCTCGTGCTGTGTGTAATAGCCGGGATAGTGCGTGTAGGAATACACACTCGGATAATAGCTTGAAAAAGAACCATAATACGGATGTGCACCCACCGGAGGCGGGTGATAAACGGTCTTTTCCTTGACCCCCATCAGGTGTGTCACAAAAACGGTTTGGATACCCTGTTTCTTTGCCTCGGCTTTTATGGTCTCTTTATCGATCTCAGCTTTCCCCGGTGCGATAGAAATGGCCGATACCGCCTTCACCCCAAGTTTATCAAAAGCCTTGGCAAACAGGTCTTCGAACATTGTCCTGTCGGCCAATTTGTCAGATATCGCAACCACCATCACCGTTGTCAGATACCCACCGGTATATGAGCTGTCTTTCCATGTTTGAAGCTGTTTTGTCTGGGTACTGCAGGATGCCATAAAAAGTATCATTCCGGCTAAGCCAAATATTCCGATACACCGTTTCATAAACAGCCTCCTTTTCTTTTCCTCTGTCCGGTTGATTTCTTAAAAAATAAATCTAATCGGTCACCATACGGATTCCGAATCTTCCCATGGGATTTGACGGTTTCAAAATCCGGATACTGACGCCCGCCTTGAAAAATAATGAGCATTGCTGTATAATTTACCTGTTTTATATAATGATTTTATTTCGTCGATGCAAGCTGCTTTTCCGAAATCGGCCCCTTGGCCGATGCGAACAAAGTATAAAAACCTTGATCTAAAAGCAAACATAGGGTAGGAAGTGTATACAAACGGCATATTGGGCTTAAATTTTTAGTATTTATCGTTTGTAAAAATAGGTTCTGCCGATTATCCCGGCATCTCAACCATGAATTAATATTTGGAAGGAGTTCGTTATGAAAAAAGCTATTCTATTGTTGATTGCAGTAATGTTTCTGATGGGCTGTGGCGCAGCTGCGAAACGCTCCGAATTCTACCAGCACGATGCCCATTTCAAGACTTGGAAGCACTTAAAATTCAGTGTTCAGGGATATAAAAAACCCTCTGCTCAGGATGTCCAGATGTCCGACTCCCAGGGATGGTGGGGAGAGCCGATCGAGGTACCGTACGGTCTAAAATAAAAGGCAATCGACCTATCCGATATGGGGCCACATGGAATCCTGGATTTATGTGGCCCTTCGGTCTTTTACGCTAATCGTTTTAGTACTGATTTACTGAATAGAGTCGACTTTCCAACCTGCCGGCCACCCCGGATTACCTAAGGTTTTCGCCTGACGGTTTTGAACCCGTCGTCCAGTCTTTTTTCGGCAAGCCGCTTCTTTTTAGGGTCAAATATTTTAAATTTGAACCTATTTATCGGTCAATGCCGCAACACCGGGAAGCACCTTTCCTTCTAAAAATTCAAGGGATGCACCGCCGCCGGTGGAAACATGAGACATTTTATCGGCAACACCGGCCTTATCAACCGCAGCGGCGGAATCTCCCCCGCCGATGATGGTAACCGCCCCGTTTTCCGTTGCATCCGACAGCATTTTAGCAACGGCATAGGTCCCCCTTGCCGTCTCGTCGATTTCAAAGACTCCCATGGGACCGTTCCAGACAATGGTTTTGGCATCTCTTAAGATGCTGCCAAACACGTTTATGGACTCAGGGCCGATGTCGACCGCTTCCGCATGTGCGGGAATTGCATCTGCCGGAACGGTGTTGAGCGAACCTACCTTTCGGCCGTCAAAATCAAGATGATCCGTCACCAGGCAATCCACAGGAAGAACCAGTTTGTCTGTTCCTTCCTTGAGCAGCGCTTTGGCCACACCGATTCTATCTTCTTCGAGCAGTGATTTTCCGATCTCAAGACCCTGGGCTTTAAAAAACGTGTAGCTCATACCGCCGCCGACAATGATTTTATCCACCTTGGGCAGCAGATTGGATATCACATCGATTTTCCCGGATATCTTAGCCCCCCCCATAATGGCCACAAAGGGTCTCTCCGGATGCTCCAGCGCCTTACCCAGATAATCCAGTTCTTTCATCATCAGGCAGCCTGCTGCGCATAGCTGAAAATGCCGCGTAACCCCGACCGTGGACGCATGGGCCCGATGGGCAGTTCCGAATGCATCATTGACATAGATGTCACCCAGTTTGGCAAGTTTTGCCGCAAATTCCGGATCGTTGTCGGTTTCTTCTTTATAATACCGCAAATTTTCCAGCAGCAGCACGTCTCCGCTGCCAAGCGCATCCACTGCGGCATGAGCCGGTTCGCCAATGCAATCCGCGGCAAAAACAACCGTTTTTCCCAACAGTTCGCTCAATACCGGCACACACGGTTTTAAAGACATTTCCCGCACCCGCTTGCCCTTTGGGCGTCCCAGATGGGACATGAGGATAAGCTTACCCCCTTGATCCGATATGTATTTTATGGTGGAAAGCGCGCCTCTGATCCGTTTATCGTTTGCGACCTTACCGTCTTCAAGGGGCACATTGAAATCGACCCGCATGAGAATGCGTTTATCTTTCACATCGATATCTTCAACGGTCAGTTTAGCCATGGTTGTCTCCTAAAATTCGTAATTTATGAATCGTGTTTCGAGTGAGCGATATGCAACCCCACCAACCGGGCAATGGTTACCGCAAGGTAAAGCTGTCCGGTCATGGATTCAAGGACTGCCAGGGATCTGGCCTCATTGCTGAGCGGTGCAATGTCTCCATACCCCAGGGTGGTTAAGGTGACATAACTGAAATAGGTAAAGTGCTGGATATGTGTCAGACCCAACGCGGACATGGTAAAGGACCCGGCGTGAACGCCTTCTATAACGGCGAATATGTACGCAAACATCAACCCGATTAAAAAATAGACACAAACCGCCCCGTTGATCAGATCGACGGTCACCTTGTCTTCATGGAAAATGAATCTTACGATAACGAAAACAAGATAGGCGCAAAAAATCGCCCCCAACAGTTCACGCACGATGGGAAGAACGGGGGTCTTAAAAAAATAGGTTGCCCACTGGGTCATCAAGGCTGGCAAACCGATGATCAGGCCGGTGATAAACGTGCTCCGTTTCTCACTGACGGCATACACTCCGGAAATAAGTACTGCCGAAACGAAAAGATCCATCAGAAAATTAATGCCGACATATCCTTCGAGAAATGGACGGATTGCAAACAGCGAAACTAATGTGAGCAGGAGGAAAAGGAACCTGCCGATGTGAATCCGAAGAAGCGGAATATGTATTTTGTCCGGCATAATGATTATCTATGCAAGGGTAATTGGAACGCATCGCCACACATGCGCTAAGCTGTCTGGCAAGTATTCACGGTTTACAATTTGCCGTGCGGCGTGGTTATAGAAAATGAACATCGAACATCCAACAGGCTGAACATCGAACATCCAACGTCCAACGTTGAACATCGAATAATGATGTCGCTCCGCTCCGCAATTAAATTATATCTGTTTTCAAATATCCGATGACAATACTTAAATGGCTCTTTCTGTTTCTTTTCCATTCAAATTTCGATGCTGGATGTTTAATGTTTCCTCACAGCATCACTACCAATCCGGCCACATCCAACTTTCCGTTGCGGTTTCAGACGGCGGCACCTCCAGCTTTTCGGGTTCCAGCAGTTTTCCCCAGTTGGTGCGCTGTTGCATCTGGTCCTTATATTTTCCCGCAACAAAATCTTTACCGATACGATACTGCCACCCTCCGCCCAATGCTTTATAGATGGCGACCAGGCTTAAGGAAACATCGCCGGATACCGTGGTTTGAATGTCCTGCTGGTCGGTTAAAAACCGCTGTGTATCCAGAACGCGCTGGTAATCAATCAGCCCTTCACGGTATTGAAGCATGGACAGGTCCACCGAACGCTTGGAGGCTTTGACACTTTCAAGTAAAAACTTTTCCTGCTCCTGTGTCCGCAAGAACGCCACGATGCCGTCTTCGGCTTCCTGGGCGGCTTCAAGCACCGTGTTTTCGTAGCTGACCAGCAGCTCCTCAAACCGCGCATCCTGAACCCGCACACGGTTTTTGATCCGCCCGTAGTTCAATATGTCCCAACGGATCCCCGTCCCGCCGAGAAACGAAAAACTGTCTCCGTCAAACAGCCCGCCGATACCGCCTCCGGCGCTGGTGTTATCGGCATCGGTGGTATAAAACCCCAGGGTACCGAACAGCTGAAGATGCGGGTACAGATCGGCTTTGGCAACCCCGATCAGAGCACTTTGCCCTGCCAGCCCTCTTTCCGCAAGCCTTATGTCCGGGCGTCGGCGCAAAAGCTCCGCCGGTATGCCCACCGCCACATCTTCCGGAACCTTTGGGATAACACCGGGACCTTCCATTGCCGCATCAATTTCTCCGGGCAGTTTAGCTAGCAGGGTCGCCAGAGCATTTTTCAGCTGCCTTATGTCCTGCTCAAACCGGGGGATGGTCGACTGCGTGTTGGTCAGCAGTGATTTGGCCTGTGTCACATCCAGCTCCGTGACCGCCCCGCCCTTGAACCGGGCCACGGCGATCTCAAGCGAGCGTCTCTGAATTTTTTCATTTTCCCGGGCAATGCCCAGCCGTTCCTCCGAAGTTCGTATCAGCACATAGATACGGGCCACCTCAGCTGTCAGGGTCACAAGAAAATCATCATAACTGGCCACCGAGACCTCTAAATTCCCCACCGATGACTGGACATTTCTCCGGAACTTTCCCCAGATGTCCAGCTCCCAAGCTGCATCGAATCCGATGCTCAGTGAGTTATAGCTCGTATCCGCAAACGCCGTTCCAGGCGCATTCTTGCTGGTCTGTGTGTATGCGTACTCAAAACTGCCGAGTTGCTGCTGGGGATACTGATCCCCAATGGCGATGGCCAGCTGGGCCCTTGCCTGGAGGACTCTTAAACCGGCAATCTGAAGATTCAGGTTCTCATTGTAGGCCGACTCCATAAGACGATTGAGCACCGGATCGTTAAATACGGTCCACCACTGGGAATAATCGATATCTTCGGTTCTGATCTTCGGATCCCCTTTCTCGAGCCAATCCCCGGGTTCCTGTAGGGTCGGCTTCACATAATCCGGTCCGACCATGGCACAGCTGCCCAAGAGTGCAATGGCTGCGAAAAAGACCACCATCTGTTGAAGGCATCTTCTGATTCGCCCATTATGGCGAATGTGCAAAAAAGCCAACCTGGATAACATCATCATTCAATCCTCCGTTCAAATTATTAAGTTATTCGTATCGAACACGATAAAATATGGCATACAGAACCGGTACGAATATCAGAGTCAGCAACGTCGCGAACCCGAGCCCGAACATAATGGTCACCGCCATGGAGATAAAAAACGCGTCCTGGAGCAGCGGCGCCATACCTAAAATGGTGGTCAACGCCGCCATGGAGACCGGAATCAAGCGGCTGAGGCCGGAGTCCACCACCGCCTGAATCGGCTTTTTTCCACTGCCCATCTCAACATCGATCTGGTCGATGAGAACAATGGCGTTTTTTATCAGCATTCCGGAAAGACTCATGAGCCCCAAAAGAGACATGAACCCGAAGGGCTGGCTAAACAGAAGCAAACCGGCCGTAACTCCGATGATCGACAACGGCACGGTCAACCAGATGACCAGGGTTTTTTTAATGGAATTAAATAGCAAAATAACCATCAGCACCATCAGGCTGAAGAATATCTTCATGTAACCTGCCAGACTGGTCTGGGCTTTGGACGAATCTTCCGCCTCCCCCCCCCATGAAATAAAATAACCCGGCATATTCCTGAGCGGAATTTTGTCCATGTATTTCACGGGGATCGTGGCGGCGGTCCACTTTTCAGGGTCGACGGCTTTGCCCAGTTTCGCTTCCACATCGACCCCCAGGGCCTTTTCGATCTTTGGTTTGACCCTGGCAAAAAGATCACTCGGCAGCCCTTCCCGGTGATCGGTGTGGATCTTTATCATTTTAGTCCGATCCCGCCGCCAGATGTAGGGGTCTTCAAATTCAGTCTTAAACCCGTTGACCACCTGTCCCACCGGTATCATCTTCTGGGCCGCCGGGCTCCAGACCTGGATCCCTTCCAGATTGGCAAGATCGATCCTTTCGGCTTCGGGGGCGCGTGCAATAATCGGAAGCAGTTCATCTCTTTCCCGATAGACACCCGCCGGGGTCCCCTCGGTGGCGGATGCGATGGCCTGGGCCAGTTCGGGACGATCGATGCCGGCCCTTCTGGCCTGGGCTTCGGCCATCTGGGGTCTGACCACCTTTAATTTGGACCGCCATTCGTTCCGAACCCCCTTGGCAACGGGGTCGTCTGAAAGAATGGCTTCGGCTTTATCGGCCAGTTGTCTGAGTACCGTCGGGTCGGGTCCGTTGATGCGGAGTTGAATTTTCCCGCCCGTAGACGGGCCCAGGGCAAAGACCCGTGTGTTGATGATGGCCTGGGGAAATATTTCCTCCAGATCGGATTGCGCCTTTTTTGTCAGATCTGGAATTTTCCGGTAATCATCCACCTGAATAATGGCCTGGGCAAAACTGGAATACGACGATTCCGGAGTATAAATGAGAAGAAACCGGATCTGGCCGCCGCCGATAAATGTCGACACATGATTTGTATTTTCATCTTTTAGGAAATATTCTTCGGCCTGTTTCATATACCGGCTGGTCTCATCGATATGGGTGCCTTCGGGAAACCAGAAATCAACATAGTACATGGGGCTGGTACCGTCCGGGAAAAAGCTGTTTTTTACATACCTGAATCCGAAAAGCGCCAACATGAACATGCCGATCACAATGGCCACGGTGATCCACCGGAATCGGATACTGGCGGAGAGTACGCCCCGGTACAGTTTATAGAATTTGCCGTCGTATGGATCCTTTTGCGGGCCGTCTCCTCCCGGGTCTCTTGGGGCTGTTTTCAGAAACGTCTTGCACAACAGGGGGGTGACGGTCACCGCCGTTACCCAGCTCAAGGTCAGGGAGATGAGGATTACGGAAAAAAGGGTGCGGCAGTATTCACCGGTGCTGTCCTGGGATGTGCCGATGGCGGCAAAAGCGGCAACGGCGATCAGGGTTGCGCCCAAAAGCGGAACCCCCACCTGCCCCACGATCTCCCGGGCCGCCTTCAACGCATCCATTCCCTGGCTCATCTTCACCCGCATGCCGTCTGTTACCACAATGGCATTGTCCACCAGCATGCCCAGAGCGATCACCAGCGCACCCAGGGAGATCCTTTCAAGGGTGACATTCTGCGTGTCCATGAAAATAAAGGTCCCCATGATGGTAACTATGAGCACCGCACCGATGATAAGGCCGCTTCTCAGCCCCATAAAAACAAGCAGTACCACGACGACGATACCGACTGCCTCTGCCAGGTTCACAAGAAAGCTGTTGATGGATTTGACCACGGCATCGGTCTGAAGATAGATCACCTCCAGATCCATACCCAAAGGCGCCAGCTGGGCGATCTCCCCAAATCGTTCTTTCAGGGATTCACCCATGGTCACCACATTGCCGCCCTGTATGGTCGAAATCGCCAAACCGATTGCCGGTTTCCCGTCATATCTTAAATAGGTATTTGCCGGCTCCTTATACCCCCGCCGGATGTCGGCCACATCGCCCAAATAGACAAGGCTCCCGGAACCGGCCCCCTTGCCTCTGACCAGAAGGTCGCCGAACTCTTTTTCGGATTCAAACTCGCCGGTGGGATTGACCGGAATGTACTCTTTTCCGATGGTCAGATATCCGGACTCGGTGGGCAGGTTTTTAGACGCCAGCGCTTTATAGATGTCCTGTTGCGAGATACCGAGTTCGGCCATCTTTTCCCGCCGCATCTCCACATAGATGACCTCCTTTTGCACCCCGTACAACTCGATGCGCTTGACATCCTTGGCATGCAGCAGCTCACGCTGGAGGAATTTGGCGTACTCGTATATCTCCCGGTAGGCATATCCTTCTCCGGTAATGGCCACATAGACACCGTAGACATCACCGAAGTCGTCGTTTACGATGGATGGGCCGGCACCGGGAGATAGTTTGCTCTGGGCGTCGTTTACCTTGCGCCGGAGCTCGTCCCAGACCTGGGGAAGGGTGGCGCTGTCATACTTGTCCTTGATGCGTACTTTGATTTGAGAAATGCCCCGGGCAGACCGGGACTCCAGCCATTCCAATTGTCCGAGCTGCTGGATGGCTTTTTCGATGACATTGGTCACCTCCTCTTCCACCTCAGCCGCAGACGCACCCGGATACGGCGTTAATACCGCCGCCTCTTTGATGGTAAACTCCGGATCTTCGAGCATGGCAAGATTATCAAAGGAGATCAGACCCACCACCACCATAAGAATGGTCAAGACCCAGGTAATGACACTCTTTCGAATGCTCAGTTCCGCAATATTCATCGTTTGTATCCTTCCATCTTGCTCAGATCAGCAACCTGCATACCATCGCGCAGCCGGCTCACCCCGCTCACGGCGACTATCTCTCCGGACTTGATCCCTTCCGGAATCTCGATACTGTCGGTTCCGGTCAGATCACCGGTTTTAACGGGGCGTTTGGAAACCTTCATGGTCTCTTTGTCCACAATCCAGACAAATGGATTCCCGGCAGGGTCCGCCACCACGGCTATGGCGGGAACAATAAACAGCTCCTTGGCATCCGCCGCTCCCCGGCCGGGACTACCGGAAACCGATGCCGTCATCCCGGGCAGGACATTGATGCCTTCCGGCTGCTTCATCTGGAGCACCACCTGGTAGGTCTGGGTCTTGGGATCTGCCCGTGTGGCGTACTCTCTGATCGTCAGGGGAAATTGTTTTCCGGGAGCGGCCGCAAATTCGGCAACCACCTCACCAATGGCCCCTTCTCTGACCGTGGCCATGATGGCTTCCGGGACATTGATCAGAATTTCCACAGAGGAGATATCATCCAGGCTGATAATGGGTTGTTTGGCACGAACCTCTTGGAAGTTATCAACATGGCGCCGGGATGCGACCCCGGTAAAAGGGGCGCGTAAGGTGGTATATTCCAGCTGCAGCTTTGCGGTATCCACCTGGGCTTTCAGAGACTTGATTTCAGCCTCCTTTGCCTGAATGTCTTCGGCACGGGCGCCGATCTTTCCGATGCTAAACTCCTCCTTGGTCTTGTTGAGCGACGCTTCCGCCCGGGCTTTCTTTTCAACGGCCTTATCGACCATGCCTTGACTCACCGCCCCCGGATCGGCCTTCTTGATGCGCGTGATCCGGTCAAATTCAGCTTTTGCGAGTTTCAAAGCCGCTTCCGCAGTCTTGACATTTGCAGCCAGTCGTCGAATATCTTCGGGCCGCGCCTGCCGCATGGCCTTTAACGCGGCCTGGGCATTTGCCAGCTGCCCCTGGAAATTCCGAAGGTTGGCATCAAAATCTCTCGGATCGATCTGTGCGACCAGGCTGCCTTTCTCAACCGGCTGGCCTTCCTCTATGGGCAGCTGCGTAAGGGGGCCGTTGACCCGAAATGCGAGATCCACCCGCATGGCGGCACGCACACGGCCAGGAAACCTGCGTTTGAAGGCGTCTTTGGCGGAAGTGACAGTGATCATCTTGATCGGTCGCACCACCTCTTTTTCAACGGCCTTCTCCTCTTTCTTTCCGCAGGCAGTAGACAGTAGGATCAAACCACCGGTCAATAAAAGAATGAATACTTTTCTATCGAACTTCATGATTGGCACCTCGATGTTGGATGATCATAAGAATATGGGTAATAAGTTATTAAGCGGAATATGGAAAAGACAAGCGGATCCCCTCAAATCAGATTAGCGTTTGTGCTTTTAAGAAACTTTAATAATAAACCGTTGAGAGGTATTGCTTTAAATGCTATCATAACAATCTGTCGAATTAATAGCAAGCAACAATAGCAATTGATCAACTCAGATTTCGACCTTCGTGCGCCACCCTAAAGGCTTGGAGATTTCATAGGTTTGCTTCTTACCGCCAACAAAACAAAAATCGTCTGTACCATCGGACCGGCCTCTGAAACGGTTGCCGTCATGAAAAAGATGATTCACGCCGGAATGAATATTGCGCGCCTAAACTTTTCACACGGAGACTTCGAGAGCCATAAGCGAGTAATAAATAATCTCCGATCAGCCGCATCGGCAAGCTGCCGGAGGCTGGCCATCATGGCCGATCTGCCAGGACCCAAAATGCGTATCGGTCAGATTGGAAAAGAGCCGATTGAACTGAAATCAGGGGATACCCTGACATTGACCACCGAACAGATCATCGGTACCGAAGACCGGGTTTCGGTTACATTTTCTCGACTGCCCCGGGCCGTGGCATTAAACGACCGCCTGTTTCTTAACGACGGTTACATCGAGCTTGAGGTCACATCGGTAAGCGGAACCGATGTCACCTGTCGTGTGGTCGTCGGGGGAGAACTCCGCTCCCGTAAAGGGCTCAATCTGCCCGGCATCGATCTCGGCATCGGTGCATTTACGGATCGGGACCACGAATGGCTCAAATTTGCCATGGAGCAGGGCGTCGATGCCGTGAGCCAGTCGTTTGTAGAAACCGGTGCCGATATCCTCGCCGTGCGCAGGGCGGCCGCTGACATGGGGCATCATCCCTTTATCATCGCAAAAATCGAACGCTCCGATGCACTGGATCACATAGACGACATCCTTCTGGCCGCAGATGGAATCATGATCGCACGGGGGGACCTGGGCGTGGAGATCCCGATTGAAACGATCGCCGTTACCCAGAAGCAGATCATGGACAAGGCCAACCGGTTGGGAAAACCGGTCATCACCGCCACCCAGATGCTGGAATCGATGATCAAACACCGCCGCCCGACCCGGGCCGAAGCCACCGATGTGGCCAATGCCATACTGGACGGAACCGACGGTGTCATGCTTTCGGGTGAATCGGCAATGGGGAAATACCCTGTGGAGTCCGTTGAAATGCTGGCTAAAATTGCCGCATCCATAGAAACACACCGCCCCGGATACTGCCTGGAGGAAACCGTAAAGGCATATGGCGGCAAAGCAATTTTGAAATTTACGGATCTAATCGCTCTGAGCGTGGAAACGACCCTGACCCATACATCCCCGGCCGCGGTCATGGTTCCCACAAAAAGCGGAATCTCTGCAAGAAATATCTCCCGTTTCCGATTTCCGGTCTGGATCGCCGCCATCAGCAACTCGGAATCAACCTGCCAGGCGCTTCAATTCTCATACGGGGTGTTTCCCGAGCACGTCAAGGAGTACCCCGAAAATTGGAGAACATTTACAAAAGACTGGCTAAGATATCACGGACTTGAAGGGGATCTGGCGGTGCTGACAGCAGGTCCTTCAAAGAAAAATCCGGATGCAAACTACAGCATGGAACTCATCGATCTGAGGCGTTAGCGTCGTTCTGAAAATGGATTCAGCCGGAATAAATACATCTCTCCTTTTCACCGGGAATCACTGCGAGGCATTCTCTCTGCTTGACAAAGTACGAGAATGACATAGAATTAAAAGTACATTTTGAAAATGCGGGAAATCACTTAAACAGAAAGGAGCGTAAAATGAAAAAGAGCAAGATTCTGAGTGTATTACTGGCTATGGTTTTTTCTGTGATTCTGGCAGCCAATGCAGCAGCTGCAGACACACCGTCGGGAACCGTTTCAATTACAAGCAAATCCATTGCCATCGGCATTGGTGTAAGCTGGGGGCACGGGGTTCTCAAGTACAAGGGCAAAGATTACAAGTTTTCATTAGAAGGCCTCAGCGTTGTGGATGTGGGCATATCTTCGCTAAGCGCAGCAGGAGAGGTCTACCATCTGGAAAACATATCCGACTTCGCCGGCAACTTCACGGCCTTTGAGGCCGGTGCAACCATCGCCGGGGGTGCTGCCTGGCAGACCATGAAAAACCAGAACGGTGTCGTGATGAAAATCAAATCGTCGACCAAAGGCGTGAGCCTCACACTGGCGCCAAAGGGTGTTAAAGTTAAGGTTGTCGAATAAATTTTCTCAAATGCGGCGGCTCCCATCCATCGCATCAGGATTTTAAAGCCGGGGGCAATAACAGGATTATTGCCCCCGCTTCAATTTACCCCCGTCTTTTAAAAACAGCCTGAAATATAAACAAACATTTTTCTTACTGATAAAAACCCATCTCCAATCTGGTCCGCAGATCCATTCCATGCTATAAAATAAACCATCGGCAAATCACCGTTAATGGATTAAATTACCTTTACAGGTTTCATTTGTACTTAAGAAGGGATCAACATGGCAGATGACAATCCGAAGGAACCCGTTGACTGGCTTTCCGCCCAACGGGATGATGAAGAGAAAAGATTTCTCCAGGGCAGCAGAGCGCATCCGGAAGAGTTGGCAAGTGCCGGGCGAATATTTTTAGAATTTGTCCGCGGTTTTCAGGCCCTGGAAAATGTCGGGCCCTGTGTCACCGTTTTCGGTTCCGCACGGTTTCAGGAAGGACATCGATATTTCGAAATGGCCAGGAAGCTCGGCAACCGGCTGGCCACAGAGGGCTTTACGGTTATGACCGGCGGCGGCCCCGGCATTATGGAGGCTGCCAACCGAGGCGCCAAGGAGGGCGGGGGATTGAGTGTCGGGTGCAACATCATGCTCCCCAAGGAGCAGGAGCCGAATCCCTATCTGGACCGGTTTGTAGAGTTTGACCATTTCTTTGTTCGAAAGGTCATGCTGGTAAAATATTCACAGGCATTTGTCGTTCTGCCCGGTGGGTTCGGAACACTTGATGAGGTGTTTGAAACAGCGACATTGATGCAGACAGGCAAGGTCGGGGCTTTTCCGATTGTCGCCATGGGGGACGATTTCTGGAACCCCATGGGAGATTTCATACAGCATGCGCTCATGAAAGAGGAGACCATCAGCCCATCCGATCTTAACCTGTTTCACCTTACCGACTCCGTCGACGAGGCAATCTCCCTGATAAAGGCCGGATTCAATGGGGAAATTCCAAAAGACAAATAAGAAGGTGACTTCTCATGGACAAACTGATCAAATCTGAAAAATACTCAGGGCCGAAAGGCCCCGTGGTCCTGGCCATTATGGACGGGGTCGGCATCGGTAAATACGAAGCGGGTGACATGGTACGCAAAGCAAATACGCCGACCCTCGACTGGCTTTCCGACAATGCTGCGGGGTCCCGGCTAAAGGCCCATGGAACCGCAGTGGGGATGCCGTCTGATTCCGATATGGGAAACAGCGAGATCGGACACAACGCCATCGGATGCGGCCGGGTCTTTGATCAGGGCGCCAGCCTGGTGGGAAAGGCCATCGAATCCGGATCTATTTTTAGCGGCGATGCCTGGAAGGAATTGATCGAAAACGTTATAAACTTCGGGTCACGGCTTCACTTTATCGGTCTTTTCTCAGATGGAAATATACACAGCCATATCGATCATCTGGAAGCGCTTCTTGCCGAAGCAAAAAAAGAAGGGGTCAAAAAAGCCGGCGTTCATATCTTATTGGATGGAAGGGATGTACCGCCGACATCTGCACTCGCGTATGTGGATCGTCTCGAAGATTTTCTTTCCGCCCTGAAAAAGAATAACGACATCGACTTTGCCATCGCATCGGGCGGAGGCCGCATGAAAATTACCATGGACCGGTACCAGGCAAACTGGGGGATGGTCGAGATGGGGTGGAATATCCACGTCAGGGGCGAGGGAAGACAGTTTGAATCGGCGCGGGAAGCGATCGAAACCCTGCGCAAAGAAAATCCCGGGGTTATCGATCAGGACCTGCCGCCCTTTGTCATTGCCCGAAATAACATGGCCGTCGGCCCGATCGTTGATACCGACAGCGTTATCCTTTTTAATTTTCGCGGGGACCGGTCCATTGAGATAAGTCAGGCATTTGAAGACGATGTATTCGATTATTTTCCGCGCGGCCCGAAACTGAATGTGAAATATGCGGGGATGATGCAGTATGACGGCGATGCCATGATTCCGAAAAAATATCTGGTAAACCCGCCCGGTATTAATCGCACCATGGGTGAATTGCTCGTCAACACCGGCATCCGGCAACTTGCCGCGAGTGAAACCCAAAAGTTTGGTCATGTCACCTACTTTTTTAACGGGAATCGGTCGGGAAAATTTGATGACGCTTTAGAAGACTATGTGGAAATCCCTTCCGACAACGTCCCGTTTGAAGAACGGCCCTGGATGAAGGCCGCCGAGATCACCGACACGGTCATGGAGGCTATTTGCCATGGCGGCTACCGTTTTATCCGCTTAAATTATGCCAATGGAGACATGGTGGGCCACACGGGCATTGTGGAAGCCGTGAAAATCGCCGTCGAGGCGGTCGATTTATGCCTTGCCCGGCTTGTGGCAGCCGTCAAGAAAGCAAACGGAATTCTTATTGTCACGGCCGACCACGGAAATGCCGATCATATGTTTGAACACGACAAGAAAACCGGAGCGGTGGCCCTGGATGCGGAAACCGGAAGGCCCGAAATACGGACAGCACATTCCCTAAACCCGGTGCCGGTCTATATTTATGATCCGGCCGGAACCGCCCGCATCCGAATGTCGGATCGAAAAGATCTCGGGATCAGTAGTTTGGCGGCAACCTGCCTGGTGTTGCTCGGCTTTGAGCCGCCGGCCGATTATACCCCCAGCATTGTCGAAGTCGGTTAAAACGGAAAAGGAGCCCGGACCCATGAATGATCTTGGCGAGGTAAAAGCGATACTGAGCAGGATTTATGGCAAAGAAAAAGGCGGACGGGCCTTTGGCCGAATCCTTCCGTTAATTCAAAACTTTCCCGCCCAAAAAAGCACAAAGGACGACTTCTTCTCACAAGAAGATGTCGTGCTGATCACTTACGGGGACACCCTTCTTGGAAAAGGGAAAGACGCTCCCTTAAAAACCTTTCATGCGTTCTCACAGAGGTATCTGGAGGGGGCTGTCTCCACCGTTCATTTTCTCCCCTTTTTCCCCTTTTCCTCCGACGACGGATTTTCTGTGATGGACTTTTTCTCAATCAACCCGGAGCTGGGATCATGGGACGACGTCGGCGCCATCGGGGGCAACTTCCGACTCATGTTCGATTACGTGCTCAATCACCTCTCCTCAAAGAGCCGGTGGTTTGAAAATTATCTTGAAGGTAAAAAAGGTTATGCGGACGTTGCCATTGAAGTGGATCCATCAGCCGATTTGACCATGGTTACCCGGCCCCGGGCGCTTCCCCTTTTAACGCCCTATGAAAAAAAGAACGGCGATACGGTTTGCGTCTGGACGACGTTTAGCGCCGATCAGATCGATCTCAATTTTAAGAGCCTGAACGTGCTTGAAAAAATGATCTCCGTACTCCTGTACTATGTGGAGCAAGGGGCGACGGTTCTCCGAATGGACGCCATCGCCTACCTGTGGAAGGAGATCGGAACGACCTGTATCCACCTGCCGCAGACCCACGACATGGTGAAACTGTTTCGAAAAATATTCGACATTGTGGCCCCGGAAGTCATGATCGTTACGGAAACCAATGTTCCCCATGACGAGAACATCAGCTACTTCGGCAACGGGCGTGATGAAGCACAGATGGTCTACAATTTCACCCTGCCGCCGCTTCTTTTCTACACATTTGCCAAACAGAACGCCACCGTGTTGTCCGGCTGGGCCAAAGGATTACAGCTCGAATCCGAAAATACCACTTTTTTCAACTTTACCGCATCCCATGACGGCATCGGCGTTCGGCCCCTTGAAGGCGTCTTGCCGGCATCTGAAATCGACTGGCTGGCCAAAATCGTTCAGGCCAATGGGGGGCAAGTATCCTATAAACGGAATCCGGACGGCACCGACAGCCCCTATGAGCTGAATATCACATACATCGATGCCATACTGGCAGACAGTCGGTCCGAACAGGCGGAAAAATTCCTGGCATCACAGGCGATACAGTATTCGCTGCCGGGGGTTCCGGCAACCTACATTCACAGCCTGATCGGATCCCGCAACTGGCTGGAAGGGGTCAAACAGACCCAGAGGGCCCGGACGATCAATCGGGAGAAACTGATACTCGATACCGTAGCATCCGAACTGAAGAATCCCCTTTCTTTTCGGGCAAAAGTCTTTTTCCCGTACCTCAACCTGATAAAAACGCGTAAAAAACAGACCGCCTTTCACCCCAATGCCGGTTTTGAGATTCTCGATATCGATCCTAAAATATTTGCAATCAAAAGAAGCTCCGAAGCACAGACGATCTTTTCACTGACAAATGTCTCTTCTCAGCCGGCTCATCTTTCATTGTCGAATCATATCCCCCAAGGCCAGCTAAGGGATCTTCTGACCGGTGAGGAATTCAAAACCGAAACCATTGAGTTAGAACCCTATCGGTATATATGGCTGAGCAAATAAGTAAGCTGGAAGCTGAACCCTCGTATAAAACTTACTTAAAAATGAACATCGAACATCGAACGTCCAACATCGAATGAAAAGACAAATGTAAAATACTGAACGTTTCTTTTTCGATCAAACTGGCCGCCAGGCCAGAGGCGGCGCTGAACACTGAACCCTGAACCCTGAACACTGAACCCTGAACCCTGAACCCTGAACCCTGAACGCTTACAACACCGGAATATCATAATTTAAAACCAGACGAAGATGGTTGATGTCCTGTGCACTCGGTCCATCCTGATCCAGGTACGCCCATCGGAACCGGAGCCAGATACCTTTCAAAACGGTTTTTTTAAAGCGGTAGTCCACCGTAAGATCCAGCTCTCTCTGGTCCGGAGAGGCACGGCCTCCGGAATCAGGGGTATCTCCATGGGCATACTTTGCAAAGGCACTGAGACCATCCAGGCCGATATCGCTGAAATCATATTTTAAAGCCACCAGCCAGGCATTTTCTCCGGCCCGATTGAAGTCTTTGAGCATTAATGAAAGGTAGCTGGGATTTCCTCCCCATGGGTTGCGGGTGGCCCCGCCTTCATCCGTTGTGGAAAAAGAAAAGCTGACACCCAGCCCACGGTACCCGATTGTGGCCGTGCCACCCAGGGACCAGGTGCTGAAATCTCCTCTCAGCTCATCCCCGACACTGCGCTGATCGGTAAACTGAGAGGCGATCCGCAGTTCGAAGTTATCCTTTAGGGTCCAGACGCCGTCAAATTCCGCATAGAGGGTATTCCAGAGGTTCCACCCGTACTGGCTGATGGCGCCGAGTGAATGATGCTCGGTAAACGAGTAGCGGGCGCCTGCCATGGTAACCCCGTCGCTGCTGCCCGGCACACCGGCCACCTCGGACATGTATTGAAAATCATTGGAATTTCTGGTTTTCATCCGGGTCACATGGGATGCAATAAAATCGAATTGATGAACCGAGCGGCCGACAAAGGTGTATGCTTCATGGGTGCTGGGTACCATGCGGCTGTCCTGCATATTGATATAGGGCAGGTGAAAGGTTTGCCGGAAGAGTTTCAAATTCATGTCTTCCATAACCCGTGCGTGTATATACGCCTGGCCGATAGCGCCGAGGCTTTCCTGCCCGGGCGCCAAAAGCTGGGTGCCGCCTCTATCATCCGGCGCATAGAGAGGCTGTGACGTATATCCGGTAGCGCCGATCTGGATGCGATCTTTCCACCAGCCGGATCTGTACTCCAACCAGCCGCCCAGGGTCCATGCCTCGTTGATGGTATCGGTGTTTAAAAAATCCCTATAATAGTAATAGGACCGGATCCTGAGATTAAGCGCCGTGTCCCTGAAAAACGGGGACATGAAAATCAGTTTATTCTTTAATCGGGGAAATAACGGCAGCGCTTCTGCTTTCTCCTCAAACTCGGCGCCCAAAGGCGTATTCTGATCCTTGATATTACCCTCGGCCGTAGAATCATCCAAAATGTATTCCGGCTGGGAAGCCGAACATACATCCGCGAAGATAAAAAACGACAGGCAGCCAAGAAACAACACGATCTCTATAGGGTGTCGCTTTAACAGGCGCTTCACAGTAAATTTTTCCTTATGGGAATGAACACAGACCATGGGCCCTGGAAATTCCGATCCATATAATATATCAGGATTCATTTTTCAATAGCAGGCGGTGTATGATTAAGTTGACTTTCACTTGTTTATTGTCTATGGTGAGACAGACTTATTAAACACTTTATTATCAATATCTTATCCAGTCCAATACTTATATTCTTTCTGTTTTCGTTTGTCTATAAGGAGTCATCATGAAAAGCAAATCGATGATCGGGATTTTCTTGCTCCTCCTTTACGTTGCATGTGGCATCACCGGATGTGCGACCGTTAAAATCTGGTCAAGCAGCCCTGTGATCCGGACAATAAGCACCGACACCTTTGACGCCGGACTAAAACCGCTCGTCAAAGAAGGGCAATCGTTTTACAACCGGTTTCAATTCTCCTTTAAAAACAAAACGGATATGGATCTGGTCATCGACTGGCAAAACAGCCGGTATCTACAAAACGGTCGGGAAAACGGCCGTTTTGTGTTTCGTGAAATATCGACTGACAATCTCGACAATCTGCCCTCCGATACGGTTTCACCGGGAGCCGAACTTTCCAGAGAGATTATGCCGCTGCAGCTGATCGGCTATGAACGGATAAGCTCGCTTGGAAAACAGCCCGGAGGAGACACCTTCGGCGCCGGAATCATTCCGGAAGGCGAACACGGCATCCTGCTGGTGGTTAATCAGGGAGGAAAAAGAATACCCGTAAAGATTCAGGTGAGAATAACGGTAAAGGAGACCTGACCGCGTCGTACCATAGTGCTCTAATTCGTAAATACGGTAACATATTTTTCTCAAGACAGTTGCCCTATATAAGATAGCGTCAGAAATTTTAAATTTGAAGTGACTAAAGTGAGCTAAAATTGTGGAACGCCGACAGCGCACTCAATTATATAATTGATAAAACACCTTAACTTTAGGCACTTTAGATCACTTTAGGCACTTTAAACTTTTTCATCGAATGAATAAACCGATTGTAATACCTCACAGTATTTAAGAGTACGTGTACTTAGTAATGATTCATGTAATTTTCTGGCACAGAATTTGTATATGAAAACGTTCACCATCTTCCATTGATTGAATATTTGTGGAATGCCGGCAGTCGAGTACCTCAGGGTCCAACGATCACAATTTAATAGAGGAGCAGGCGAACCGTGAAGAGAGCCCCATACGTTTTCATTCTCATTCTATTTGCAACGGCAATCGGATTTCCGGAAGCTGTTTTCGCGGCATCATCCGAAGACAGTACTTCAAAGGGCGGACTTTTGCTGGTACAGCAGGATACTCAAAAAAAAGCCGACGATGAGGACTTAAGCTTTCTTCAGGAAGATCTGGACAAGGAGGTGCCTCAGGTCGTACCGGATCCACTCTATTACTTTAACAAGGGCATGTATCATGTAAATGACAAGCTCTATTTCTGGGCGCTGAAACCGGTAGCCAGCGTCTGGAAGACGATCATTCCGGGATTTGTCCGGGTATCTATTAAGGATTTCTTCTACAACCTCAGATTCCCGATACGCTTTGTCAATTGTGCCCTGCAGGGCAAAGGGAAAAAGGCCGAAGCCGAACTGACCCGGTTTCTCCTGAATACCACCGTGGGGCTTGCCGGATTCCTGAATCCTGCAAAAAAGTATCCCGAACTCAACCCGACTCGAGAAGACCTGGGTCAAACATTCGGCGCATGGGGCATCAACAACGGATTCTATATAGTAGTGCCGCTGATCGGACCGACGACATTTCGTGACGGTATCGGCCTCATCGGCGACATTTTCCTGGATCCCAGCTATTGGATCGGTCTATGGGTCGACAATCTCTGGGTCACGGCAGGAATCTATGCCGGAGAAACCATAAACAATACGTCATTTAGAATCGGTGATTACGAAACCATCAAGGAGGCTGCGCTGGATCCTTACACAGCCATCCGAAACGGTTATATTCAGAACAGAAATACCCTGATTGAAGAGTAGAAGGAGAAGAAACACCCATGCGAAAAATATACGTCGGCATCGTTCTTTCACTTATGTGCGTGATAATATCCCTACCGGCCTTCGGCGACAATCTCCGCCAGGGATTTTGGGGAATCCGGTGGCGGTCAGACATATCGGAATTGAAAGGGTTTTCCAAAATATCGAAAAGAGGCTTTGTCGATTATTACCGAAATCCCGGCAAAGTCTATACCCTCAATGACCTCCGAATCCCGGATGTCATTTACGGCTTTTATGAGGATCGATTTTTTGCCGTCTATATCAACATAGAATCTCCGGATGCATTCGGCAGGATCAGGGACTATATGATATCAACCTATGGAACGCCCAAAGAATCTCTTAACTTAAAAAACAGGCTGAGGGTGTACAGCTGGAATCATCAAACCGTTAAGATAAAGTTAAAAGTTTATGAGAAGGTGGGTAATATGAAATTGGCATTTTATTATCTGCCGCTTTCACAGAAAGTGAATATTTCACAGCAGGAGGTTTTTGTAGAAAAAACCCCGAGATTTTTTCCCATCGAAAGAGATAAAACACCGGAGTACATTCCAATTTTCCGATTTTAGAAAGCTTATTGATTTTACATACGCGATGGTTTAGATAAGAACATTTAATAAACATCTCACGATTGATACCAGGGGCTAAAAAATGGATATTTCCCAAGAAGAAATAAGTGGTTTCGTGTGTGTAAAAATGACCGGACGACTGGATGCCGGCACAACGCCCGATGCCGAGAGAGTATTTGAAGACATCCAAAGTTCGGGAAAACTCGGTGCCCTGCTTGATCTAGGCGGTTTGGAATATATCAGCAGCGTGGGCTTACGGGTCATACTTACGCTGGTAAAGGAACTGGGTATGAAGGACGGCAAGGTGGTTCTTTGCTGTCTGAGTGATTATGTGAAAGAGATCTTCGAAGTCAGCGGATTTACCGCAATCATTCCGATTGCTGAAACCATCGATGCCGGCATAGAGGCCTTGTCTTAAAACAGGTAACCCGTCTCTTTTAAGGATGCGGGTTCTTTCAGGAAGCAAACACCATCCCCGGTTCTTATCCGGGTCGATATTATAATGTCCGGGTTGACATGTGTAAGGGCAACGGACGCCCCTCCCTATCACTTATTTTTTTCCCAAAATGGCATTTATTTCGTCGGCAATGTCCCGGCTCAATCTTGAAACCGTCCGGCTCTTTGCCGCCACCAGCACCTCATAGGTGGCATCGGCCAGGGGCTCTACATAGACGGCGCGTTTAGCAGCAAGCAGCTTCTCTCCACCTTCTCCAAAAATCCCCCAGAGGATGATGAGGGTAACGTTTTCGCCCAGCTTGCCGTCAAAACGGATAACGCCCACCTCCACTTTGAAATCGACGCGTATGGGTGTTCTCCAGGGAAAAATCACGACCGGTTCCACGCAGAGGCCGGACAGGTTCTCAGCCAGTACCCGGTTGAAATTGTCGTTGAGCGGTTCAGCCCATCGGTCAAATTCGGCGAGTTTGAGTTCATGGGGGTTTTCCCGGGTAACAATCTGTGCACGATTCAGGTACTCCGGTATTTCCACGGGCCCAACACCGATGGCGACACACTGTTCTCCGGTTTTTTTCTGTGCCGCAGCTTTCACATCATCCAGAGGGGTCAGGGTATAAAACCGTGACGGTTGCGAGGGACCGCCGGTAATGCACCCTCCCAATACTGAAATCAGGAAAAAGCAGGCAATCCATGGGTAGAAAGCATGGGATCGTTTCATTCCGTTACCTCCTTGTCGTTTTGCCCTTGCCCCGTATCAGCGCTTCGGGATGCCGAACAAGATATTCGGTCCATTTCTTCTCCCCGGGTGAGAAAACTCCGGACCCTCGGGTCGTCGGATTCTGCCAGAAGTCTGTTCGGGTCTCCCCGGGCGATCATGGTGCGGGTAACCGGATCCAGAAACACCGAGTTGTTGCCGATTGAAAAAATACTGGCCAGTTCATGGGTGACCACCACGATCGTCGAACCCAGACTGTCGCTCAGCTCGAGAATCAGATCATCCAGCCGTCGGGCACTGATGGGGTCAAGCCCTGCAGAAGGTTCATCAAAAAAGAGGATGTCCGGATCCAGGGCCATGGCCCGGGCAAGGCCGGCGCGTTTTCGCATACCGCCGCTGATCTCGGATGGATAAAATTCTTCAAACCCGGCAAGACCCACCAGGGAAAGCTTTAAAGAAACGACTTCCCGAATCTGTGCTGGATTGAGACCCGTGTACTGCTCGAGCGGCAGTGCTGTGTTCTCGGCAAGCGTCATGGAACTCCAGAGCGCACCGCTCTGGTAGAGCACGCCGAAGTTTCTCATCATGCGAACCTGCTCAACAGACGTTGCCTCCCAGAAGCTGACGTCGCCGTAGAACACCTGCCCCTTGGCCGGGGATTTGAGCCCGATCAGGTGCCGCATCAACGTGCTCTTACCACAGCCGCTGCCGCCCATGATGATAAAGACGTCCCCACGTTTGATGTCGAAATCCAGATCCCGCATGACCATAAAATCGCCATAGGCCATGGTAAGATCCGTGACACGGATTTTAGCTTCTTTTTGATTCATGGCTAAAGTAACCAGACAGGATTTCAGGATAAAGCAGGATAAAATTATTTAACAAACTTATTCAAGTATCCTGTCCATCCCGTTTATCCTGTCTAAATTTAAATTCCCAACACATTGCAGATAAAGGTGATAATCGCCGTTGCCACAATGATGCTTACGATGCCGGTCACCACAGCCGATGTGGTCGCCTGCCCCACCGCAGATGCGCTTCGCCCGCACTGGATACCCCGCAGGCATCCGGCCAGCGACACCAGGATGCCGAAAATAAAACTATGGACGAGTCCGATCCAGACCTGATCGAGCCCGATGGCCGCCTTTGTCTGGGCATAATACTGCAGCATGTTGATATCTAGCATAAAAACACCGACAATCATCCCGCCGAGTATTCCCATGAGATCCGAATAGAGACACAGCAGGGGCATCATGATCGTCAATGCCAGCATACGCGGCAGCACCAGAAATTCCATGGGGGAAACACCCAGGGTGGTCAATGCGTCCAATTCTTCGTTGACCTGCATGGTCCCCAGCTGTGCAGCATACGAGGCGCCGGTGCGACCGGCCATGATGATGCCGGTCATAATGGCCCCCATCACCCGGACCATGGCGATCCCCACAAGATCGGCCACATAGATCTGTGCCCCGAAAAGAGACAGCTGTACTGCCCCCACAAAAGCCAGGATGAGGCCCACCAGCAGGCTGATGAGCGATACAATGGGAAGAGCTTGGGCCCCGGCCTCCTGAATCTGCAGAAACAGATCGGAACGCCGAAAGTTGGCCTTACCGGCTAAAAACTTCAGAAACACCGTAAAGGCTTCTCCAATAAATGCCAGCATCTCTCCGGCTGACCGGAAAAAAAGAATCGCGTCTTCACCGACCTTGGCAAGAAAGGACTTACGGGCACCGCCTTTGCCCGTATCGGTTACTTCAGATACAGCCGTTGCAAGGGCCACAAGCCGCTGTACCCCGGGGGGCAGTCCATCGGCATTAACCCGTATCTTTTTATGATCACATTGTTTCTTAACGTTTACCAGAAAAACGAGCAGACTGCTGTCCCAGCCTTTCAGGGCATTTGTATCGAATTCGACTTGCCGGATTTGCGGTTCGGCGGCGAGTGCGTCCCGAATCTCTTCCGTAGACGGGGAAAATTGCCCCAGACGGCAGTTTCCCTCGAAAATAAAAATCAGGGAATCATCCCCCCCCAAGGCAAAGCGCATTGCGCCCCCATCGGGATCTTCACCCTTTTTGTGCTTCTTTTTTTTCATTGCCGATACCCCGAAGGCTGAGGAGCATTAAGCAGGTTTCCCACGGGTTAATTTACTTCAGGATTATAACAATCCGCACCGCCTCTAAGTTGGCATAGACGGAATCTTACAAATTCCGCCCATAACGCGAGGATTCGGTTGGCATCATCCCATGTGTCGATGTTTTCCACGATGGTTTTGCTGCCGAGGCGCTGGTCGATAGCCATCGACAGAATCTGACCCGTACGGGCATCCGAGACCTTGACCTCTGCGCTCACTTCACCGACAAGCATCGGCTTTCCGGTAACAAACTCCTGGGCACTGGATAATACATACCCCACCGGAGGCGCAGCTGTGATGACATCGACTGCTCCGGCCGGTTGCTCGATATTGGTCAGCGCAACCTGGAGGCGAAGCGTGCGAGGACCCGGCTCCTCCACAATTTCATAGTCTTTTCCAAAGGCATTGTTAATCATTTGATCGAAGTTATTGGCCAGCCGTTGAAGGTCTTGCCTGGGCGTGGCGTCCGGGAGCGCATCGGTTCGACTCCAGAACAACACGGGGTCGATTAAAATTTTTTTATAGGAGGGCCAGTCAGCCTTAGGATTCTGGTACCTGAGCAGTGCTTGTCCCGGCTCTCCCGGCTCAAGCAGGGAGTAGTCCGGAAGAAATCCGGAATTTGCAATTCTTACCTCTTTAACCCGTTTGGTGCGCGAACAACCCGCAGACATAAGACCGAGAAGAACAGCAAGTATGATAGTGAAATAAAAAGGCGAGATGCCTTTTTGCCTACAAGCGCGGTTCATGCGTCGCTCCTTTCAGCTGCAATGAGGATTCTTTATGATCGATAATTTTTAAAGGCCTTCCCGGTTATCCGTACAGCTATCGGGAAATCATACCGGCTCTGTAGATAAGCAGAAAAGTTATTTATCAACGTAATGAATGCCCTATGTTTTGTCAACACCGGCTATAGTATTAATGTATTAATATATTTAGGTTTTTACGGATTGCCAGAAATAGATTCTTAAAAACTGAGGAATATTTACGGTTGAGGGGTCGGGGAGTTTTTTCCCTAAAACCCTATGATCGCTCAATCGGTATTCAGCAGCGGAATCGCACACTGTCTGAATGCATTAGGGATCGTTAAGAAAGCGCCGACTCGGTGTTGTCGGATACTCAAAGATAGAAATAAATAATATTCTTTATTTTCAGTACTTTGCCTGCGCTTTCTTTACGACCCCTTATAAATGAGTTTGTGCGATGGAGTCGCTGAATATTGATTGAGGGGTTGGATGAGAAAAACTCCCCGACCCCTCATTTACGATTAGGCTTATTTTTTTCTCAAAGCATCTTCTATGGTCCACGATTCGATGTTTGATTGAAGCGCCCGCACCTTGACCCTGTTCGGTGCTTTTTTCTCGACAATGACAACCGCAACTCCCGCATCGGAGAGCCAGGCACGCCTTTCTTGGCGAAGTTTTACCCAAAGCCCCGTCTGATTATTCTGCATACTGTTGTAAAAAATATTCAGATCCTCCTCGGTGACCGCCATGGGGTAATTTTTCTTTGTGATGTAAACGTCGCCCTCACCGGACGCAGTGACAGGGCCGGCAAGGATGATGAATAATAGACAGGTGATTGCAGCGTATCTCATGGGCGCTATTTCAATATGCAGGTGATCCTTTTTCCTTGCGGAGTTCTTTGAGGATATCCAGCATCGGCGGGCTTATCGTCCGCCATTTCGGATGGATTGCCTTTCCATCGTGCCATGCAAACTCCACCAGTTCATATTTTTCGACTATTTCGTACTGATCCTCCTTACCGTATGTCGTCGCCGGATAATACTCCAGATACATCATCCGTTGGGGATCGATTTTGAAAGTATCTGTAATCTTTGTGGCGATATTTCCGGCACAGCTCTTTATGGACATCTTGCTTTCAGGCACATCGGTTGCAATCACAATGACCGGTTTGAGGTGTTTTATTCCCTTTGCTCCCTCGATTTGGCGGTCAAAAATCCAAAGCCGGCATAAGCCGCTGGCCAACCGCAGCCTGCCTCCCCAGCCCTCCCAGGTATAGATGTCGTTATAGATTAGCATAACAAAGCCTGCTCAATACAGCCTCCAGAAACACCGGAAGCTCCTATGATACCACGATTTCAATCTGCCACCAACAAATAATGGGGCCCGACGTTGAAAGTTTGGGCGCTTACACCCATATCTGGCATCCAGGGTGCCAAAATTTTGGCACGGCCCCGGGTATCAGAGAAGATGAAATGTTTATCCTGAAAAATTTTTTCCCTTTTTTATATTACCCTGTTTATGGGGTATAGCTCCTGGGAACCGGTCGGCACCTGTGAACACAAAGCCTTACATCGATTGAAATTCCAGTTCGAACAGAAAGCTTTAAAGTGGCATATTATTTGCTCTATCATCACATAATTTTACATTTGCAGGGGTTCAAGCCCGAAATGACCATTACAAACATTGACTCCGGAATTGCCAAAGAAACGATCCTCCGTGCGCTGTCACGGGGACCCGGAAAAGGCCTTTCCGAATTTTCATCCCTGTTAACCAACCAGATTAATAAGCAAAATTTATCGAATCCCATTTTTTCAAACAATCGTACCACAGGATCTTCAGGAAACAGCCGGGCGCTTCAATGGGTTATTTTAGGAATGCTGACGGAAAAAAACCCTACCATTTCAGGCCTCCTGTCCGAGCACCCGCAAACCGGCAAAAATTTTCAGGATATCCTCAACCAGAACCAGAACGTACCGGTGAAATCCCATCCGGAACCGGTGGGAAGTGCGGTTTTTCTAAATAAGAATACACGTGAAATCCTCTACCAATCTCCCCGAATACCAAATCCTGACGCAGACCCAGATGGTATGGAAGGTCCCCAACGGGATCCACTTTCAGAGAACCTGGCCACAGCTGTAAAGCCATATCTCGGCACCCCTTATGACCGCTTGGACTGTTATGAACTGGTCATTAAAACGCTTGAAGACATGGGGCTCAAATACCAGGGACCCGGTGGGCTAAAAGAACACCTTGTTAAAAGCGCCATTCGTAAGGGTTTGCCTGAAAACACCTATTTAACCGGCGAAGGGCTCATTGCCGCTTCGGGAAATAAACTTTATGCAAAAGAACTGTCCGGGATTCAAAATCCCGGGGAAAAAACCGACACGACAATCTCGGAGATCACCCCACTGCTGCGTGAAGGCTATATTCTATCGTTTTCCACTCCCTCAAGGGGCCATATGGGCATCATTTCCAGGCATGCCGGCCAGTGGACGTTTATAAATTCCGGCCGGATGGATCATAACCTCAATGGTCACAATCAGATTAAGGGGGTGGGGGAAGAAACCTTGACAGCAGAGATCCAAAATTGGATTCAAAGGGCTTCCTCCAGAAACGAACCGTTACAAATCACTCTTGGAAAGCTTGACGGGATAAAGCTTGTGGAATTTTCACAGGCCGTATGACCGATATAATAGCCATTGAAAATGACAGCCGATATGGATGATAGCATAGAAAAAAACAAACGACCCCGCCCCGGCGGGTTTAACCTCCGTATAAACCGAAACAGAAAACTCGGGGGGAATCCCGACATTATTCTGACAACCCCGTTCTCTATTCTGGGCCGAGGGGTCATTTATTTCTTCCAGGAGATCGGAAAAGTCACCGGCTTTTTATTTCAAGGCTTTTTCTTAATTTTTTCCCTGCCCATTCAATTTGATAAATTCATCCAGCAGATATTTTTTATCGGTACAAAATCACTGCTTGTTATATGTCTGACCGGCGCGTTTACCGGTATGGTGCTCGGGCTCCAGGGGTACTATACGCTGGTAAAATTCGGAGCTGAAGGGCTTCTCGGTGCCGCTGTGGCGCTCTCTCTGATACGGGAGTTGGGTCCGGTGCTGACCGCTATAATGATCATTGGGCGGGCCGGTTCGGCAATGGCGGCTGAAATCGGCATCATGCGTATTTCCGAACAGATCGATGCCCTGGAAACCATGGACATACACCCCATCCGTTTTCTGGTCAGCCCGAAAATGGCCGCATCTCTGTTCAGCTTCCCGATACTGACTTCGGTTTTCGACGTTATCGGGATCTTTGGCGGATATGTATCCGGCTCCTTACTATTGGGCATTAATCCGGGGATCTACTTTTCCAGGGTTGAATCATGCGTTGTCATGGAAGATATCACCGGTGGATTCATCAAATCCATTGTATTTGCGCTCCTCGTGGCAACCATTTGCTGTTATCAGGGATATTTTACACACACCCGATCCGAAGGATTCGGGGCCAAGGGGGTGAGTCTGTCGACCACTGCGGCGGTTGTGATCTCCAGCGTACTGGTGCTGGTCGCCGATTATTTGCTCACCTCTTTTTTATTGTAGGGATTATGGAATCTCCGTTCATAGAATTAAAAAACGTCACCAAGCAATTGGGCAGCTTAAAGGTCCTCGACGGCACCGATCTGAGTATTCGCCAGGGGGAAATTACGACCATCATCGGCAAAAGCGGCGTCGGTAAAAGCGTGCTGCTCAAACATATTGTCGGGCTCATGAGACCGGATTCCGGCCAGGTTCTCTACCACGGTTCACCCCTTTCGAAGATGAAGAAAACCGAACGAAAGGAGATGAAGCGAAAGATCAGCTACATGTTTCAGGGAACCGCCCTGTTTGACTCCATGACTGTTTATGAAAACATCGCACTGCCCCTAAAGGAGAAAACCGCACTTTCCGATTCAGACATAGGGGAGCGGGTCCGGAAACAACTGCACCGGCTTGACATCGAACAGATCGATGGGAAATACCCCTCCCAGATTTCCGGGGGAATGAAAAAACGGGTGGCCCTTGCCCGGGCACTGGTGACCGAACCTGAAATCGTCCTGTTTGACGAACCGACCACCGGGCTGGACCCGATCCGAAAGGGTGCGGTTCACCAGTTGATATCGGATTTTCAAAAAAAATTCGGATTCACCGGAATCATTGTCAGCCATGAGATTCCTGATATTTTTTACATTTCACAGCAGATCGCCATGCTCAACGGGGGGAAAATAATTTTTCAAGGTTTTCCTGAAGAAATTCAACGAAATTCCGATCCTATGATACAGGAGTTTATCCAGGGTCTTGAGAGCCGTCGGGACGAATTGACCGGCATGACACCTCATCTCCGGGGTAACCAACGGTTCAGGGAAGGGTTGGCATGGCTGTCGCGGCATCGATTGTCATTTTCCATCATCATGCTGAGGCTGTCAAATATCGATGAAATCAATGCGGCCGCCGGACACACGGTGGGGATGATGGTACTGAAGAATTTTGCAGACCTGATTCAACCCAGACTTCGGGTTACAGATACCTGTATGAGGTTCGGGTTTGATACCATTATGCTGCTGCTTCCCAATACGGATCTTAACCAGGCGCAGATGGTTTGTGCGAAGCTGTCAAAAGATTTGAAGGGTGCCGATATTGTCGAAGCGGCCCACTTTTCAGATATCAACATTTCTATCAGCGCCGGTCTGGCAGAGGCAGAAGAGAACAGTCAGCTTGAGGAGCTGTTGAAGGTGGCCGAATCGGTACAAACCGATTTTTTTGAGTATCGCTGCAGGGAGGCATCATGAAACGTTCGTCCTTGGAAATAGGTGTGGGGATTTTTGTGGTCATCGGTATTGTCTGTATCGGTTATATGTCCATCCGTTTAGGAGATATGGAGTTGTTTGGAGACAACTATTATCAACTCCAGGCAAAGTTTCAGTCGGTATCCGGCTTAAGACCCGGAACCCACATCGAAATGGCCGGTGTACAGATCGGCCGTGTCGGTGATGTGAGTCTTGATGCCGCCGAACAGATCGCGGTGGTCATCCTCAAAATCAGAAAAGATATAAAATTGACCGACGATGTGATTGCATCGGTCAAAACGGCGGGGCTCATCGGAGATAAATATATAAACCTGTCTCCGGGAGGATCAGATACCGAGCTTGAAAACGGCGACGCCATTACCGAAACAGAGTCTTCCGTCGACATGGAAGAGCTGATCAGCAAGTATGTGTTCGGTAAGGTATAAATTGACCGCTACCCTTCGTAAATGACAGCCAGTATTGTCGCTGTCCCGCTCTTGGCCGAGATTACATGAGGGGTGGTGGACAGATAGTAGACGCTGTCTCCCGGGTTCAGTTCGAAGCTGTCCTCTCCGATCTTCAGAAATGCCACACCGCTGACAACATAAATAAACTCTTCGCCGTCATGGACAGAGGTGCTTTCTTCCGGGGCTTCTTCAAGCTGGACGATCACTGCCTCCATGTGACGGCCTTTGACCTCCGGCGCAAGGCTTCTATAGGTGTAAATCTGTTTATTGCCTTTTCGGGAAGTCGATCGGGAGACAATTTTCTGCTCGGCTTTTCGTGTAATTGAATAGAGGTTTTCCCCGACGCCTGAAACCAGACGGGTAAAAGCGCTATCCAGCGCTTTGGAGAGTTTAATCAATGTACCCAACTGGGGCTGGATCTCGTTGTTTTCAATACTGGCCAGGTATTCAATATCAAATCCGGTCAGTTTGGAAAGGGCTTTTACCGAAAGCCCTTTCTCCTCTCTGAGCAACCGGATGCGGTTTCCGATCTCCTCCACACTCGAAAGGCTTTCTTTGGATATATCTCCGGTAAGGTCTTCAAAGAAATCAACGTTGATGTGAGGTGTCGGACCTTTCTTCTGCATACGTCACTCCTTGGTTGTGATCCTTATTGGGTAAAAACGTTCAATTGAGAGCTGTTCCGCCGGTCGAAGATGCCGCCCATGGCGGTGAGGCGGATCAGCAATCAGGAGAAAGATTCAAAAAGAATTTTTATATCCCTTGTATAGAAGAGATGTAAATCTTTCAATATTCAACCAAAGCTGACGGCTGAAAGCTGATTGCTGACCGCTCCCTAATAGAGCCTTGGCTCAATTAGGGCATGACCATCAGCGTCCGGTCAACTCTTTTGGAATTCGCCCTGAATGTGCACACTCCGATCGGAGTCGCCGGCCCACGATCCGTTCCACCATCCGCCCGATCTGAAGCAGTTTGTCGATATCCAGACCGGTATCGATGCCCATTTCATCCATCATGACCACCATATCCTCGGTAGACACCAACCCGGTGATGGTGGGGTCCGAGTAGTAATATGCGCCGGTACCGGTAACCGGCACACCATCGATGAAATTAGCCGGTTGCCCGCCGGTTCCGCCGATGGTCGATTCAAAGTGGGTAATACCGGTCTGAAGCGCTGCCAGGACATTGGCCAGCCCCCAGCCGCGGGTCACATGGAAGTGAGCGATGTGTTTTGTCGGATCTGGGATGGCATCCATGATCATGGAAAAATATTCATGGACTTTGTTTGGGGGAGCCGAACCGTCATGATCGGCATGCTCAATATCATCGGCACCGATGTCCAGCCATCGTTTGGAAAAGGCCACGGCCTTTTCAAGCTCGGTAGGCCCCTCGATGGGGCACCCCCAAATGGTGCTCACCGTACCACATACCTTTATCCCCGCTTCATGGGCCTTGGGAATATAGTTCTCACACATCTTCCAGTACGCTTCAAGAGATAATCCGGAGTTTGTTTTATGGTGAGATTCGCTGGTCGATACCATAAACAGGATGCGATCCGGCCCGTAGCCGTCTTTTTTTGCCTGAATGGCACGATCGACCGAACGTTCCCGGATGGTCACAGCGGTCAATTCCGTATCTTCAACAAGGTGGCCGACCTTTTTGCTCTTATAAAGGCGCTGCATCAGTTCATCTGCATCCTTAAATTGAGGCATCCCCTTTGGGTTTCCAAAATTGGTCACCTCGATCCGTTTGAATCCGGCCAGAATCAGCTGTTCCGCCAACCATAATTTTGCATCGGTGGGAATAAATTTCTCCTCGTGCTGGAACCCATCCCGCACCGTAATATCGCCGATAACAACCTTTTTAGGGTATGATAACGCTGTCATGTCGTGTCTCCTATATATTCCCTGCAGTTAAAGTTCCCAGTTCCCAAATCGAATCCACCAAACCAACGGCGGACAAGAATCGAAATTCAAAATTTCACACTCTCTTACTTTCCCTTGAAAACCGGCTTCCTTTTTTCACTAAATGCGGCAAGCCCTTCCAGCCGGTCTTCGGTCGGTATGGTAACCCAGTAGGCATTGGATTCGATGGCAAGACCGGTATGAAGATCTGTTTCCATGCCGTAATTGATGGCATACTTTGCCTGTTCGATGGCCACGGGACCTGTCTCGCAGATCATGCCGGCCATGATTTTGCATTCTTCCATAAGGTTTTCCGGATCACAGACCTTGTTAACGAGTCCGATCTGCATCCCCTCTTCGGCGCCGACCCGGCGGCCGGTAAAAATGAGCTCTTTTGCCTTTCCTTTGCCCACAAGCCGCGGCAACCGCTGGGTCCCCCCTGCCCCGGGGATAATTGCAAGCCGGGTTTCGGTCAACCCCATGGATGCATTTCGGGAGGCGATGCGGATGTCGCAGGCAAGTGCGATCTCGGTCCCACCGCCCAGAGCGATACCGTTGACCGCTGCGATCACCGGTTTATTGAGCATCTCTATGGCGGTAAAAAGATTCCGAATGGTATAAATATACTGTTTCACCTCTATTGGAGAAAACAAACGGCGTTCTTTCAAATCCGCACCGGCACTAAACGCCTTCTCACCGGCTCCGGTAATGATGATCACCCGGATATCGGTCTTAAACCGCAACTCATCGATCGTGTCCCTCAGCGTGCGGAGCAGTTCAAAATTAAACGCGTTCATCACCGCCGGACGATTCAGTGTTAATATGCAGACACCGTCCTGTTCTTCCAATAATAATACCTCTTGACTCATTGCGTCCCTCCCTATCTAACTTCTTACGTTCTTTGCCCTCTGCCCCATGCTCCATGCCCTCTGCTCCATGCTCCATGCCCTCTGCTCTATGCTCCATGCCCTCTGCTCCATGCCCTCTGCTCTATGCCCTCTTTCAGCATCCGATATATCTCGAAATCACGATCCGCTGAACCTCGGAGGTTCCTTCTCCGATTTCCAGCAGTTTCTGATCTCTGTAAAAACGTTCTACATCATAGTCTTTCATCAATCCGTACCCACCGTGAATTTGAACCGCATGATCGGCAACACGCCCCATCACTTCAGAGCAGTATAGTTTTGCCATGGCCGCTTCCTTTTCAAAGGGCCGTTTGTGGTCTCTCAGCCAGCATGCCTTGTAGGTCAGGTTTCTTGCACATTCGATCTCCAGGGCACAATCGGCCAGCTTAAAGGCGATGGCCTGGAACTTGCAGATAGGTTGTCCGAATTGAATTCTGCTTTTGGCATATTTCAGTGCGGTTTCGTATGCCCCCTGGGCCCCTCCCAGTCCCATGGCCGCGATGGAAAGCCTCCCTCCGTCAAGGGTTTTCAGCATCTGGTGGAGCCCGTCTCCCTTGCTGCCCAGTATATTTTCTTTGGGAACCCGAACGTCGTCAAAATAGAGTTCGGCCGTATCGGAGGATCGCCACATCATCTTCTTTTTCATGGGTACCGCTTTAAATCCCGGGGTCCCCTGTTCGACGATAAAGCATGAATATTCCGGTTTGCCGTTGGGCCGGGTACCGATGACCGCCTGGACGGTAACCCCCAGAGAGAGGGCGCACGCCCCGTTGGTGATAAAAATTTTTGACCCGTTGATCACCCATGAATCGCCGTCTTCAACGGCCGTGGTTTTACTGCCGCCGGCGTCTGATCCTGCAGTCGGTTCGGTGAGTCCGAATCCCCAGAGACCTTCTCCGCTGCAGAGTTTCGGTAGATATTTTTTTTTCTGCGCCTCGCTGCCGAAATAATATATCGGCCCGATACCGAGTGAATTCCCGGCTGCAATTGTCGCTGCCTGGGAACCGTCGATTCTTGCGATTTCCTCAACGGCAATAATATAGGAAAGATAGTCAAGCCCTTGTCCCTGGTAATCTTCAGAAACAAACATACCGAAAAGACCGATTTCACCCATGGCCCGGGTCAGTTTGCTTGAAAAGGTTTCAGTCTCATCCAGATCGGCCGCCACCGGTGAAATCTCACTCTCTGCAAACTTTCGGACTTCTTTTCGGATCATTTCCTGCTCTTTTGTAAGATCAAAATCCAAGAAGGCCTCCTCTCCTAAATTTTTAAAAGAATGATTTCATTCGGTTTGCCCATCGATTCCCCGTCCCCGACGGTCATCTGTCCGGTACCGAAAATATCAATGGGTTGTGAAGCACAGTATAAGGTGAATTGTTTTCCCATCCGATCTCAGAATACCATATCTGAGCCGGGAAAAATTTGTCAATATCTTTCTCTGCCCGCAACCCGCAGAGCCTCTCGAGCCAGGCGGTGATAGAATTAACCTACTAATATTAATACAAATGTTTATTTATTGTGGCAATTGCCAACCCTTGACAAAAAATCAAAAGACATGGTAAAAACTTAAACCGTGGCCCGGAAAGCGTAAACAGTTCGGTTCATTTCCATCTTCTTTAATCTAAGGATATACCGCAATGCATCCTGCACATGATCGTACCCGAGATGACCATACCCTTTTAAAATACCAGCCGGCCAAACCGTGGCGGTTCGCATAAAGGAGGGCGTATGAGCGCCGATACAAAAATATACCGACCCACTCATCAGATTCGGGTGGTTACGGCGACATCACTCTTTGACGGTCACGATGCCTCCATCAATATCATACGCCGGATTCTTCAGGATACCGGCGTTGAAGTCATCCATTTGGGCCACAATCGATCGGCCCAGGAAATCGTCGATGCCGCGGTGGAAGAAGATGTCCAGGGCATCGGTGTCTCAAGTTACCAGGGTGGGCATGTCGAATTTTTTAAATATATCATCGATCTGCTCAAAAAAAATAACGCCTCCCACATCAAGGTTTTCGGCGGCGGCGGCGGCGTCATCATTCCCAGCGAGATATCCGATCTTGAGTCCTATGGTATTTTTAAAATTTACACACCCGAAAATGGCGCCAAAATGGGGCTCCAGGGGATCATCAATCATATGGTCCGGGCCATGGATTTTTCAACGGTTGAAGAGGGCAAGCAGGATTATAGCGACCTGTCCCCGGCCAACAGACGGGTGGTGGCAAATCTGATTACAGCCGTCGAACTGGAAAAAACAGAAGACCGCGAAAACTTGAGCCCGGTTCGATCCGAAATAGAGAAGAAAGTCGACCGTTCCAAGGCTCCGGTGTTGGGGATCACCGGCACCGGTGGCGCAGGAAAATCTTCTTTAACAGATGAGCTGATCACCCGTCTTCTTCTGGACATGGACAACATCACCATCGGCATCGTCACCTGCGATCCTTCCCGTCGGAAAACCGGAGGGGCATTGCTGGGGGATCGAATCCGCATGAACGCCATCGGCAGCCCGCGCGTTTACATGCGGTCTCTGGCCACTCGTCGGTCCCGTACGGAAATATCCGATGCCATGTCCGAGGCCATCGATGTTTTAAAAGCCGCCGGATTTGATTTGATCATTGCGGAAACCGCCGGAATCGGACAGGGCGACTCAACCATCACGGAGGTTTCCGACGTATCCATGTATGTGATGACCAGCGAATTCGGGGCGGCATCTCAGCTTGAAAAGATCGATATGCTCGATTTTGCAGATCTGGTGGTGGTCAACAAGTTTGAAAAACGCGGCGGGGAGGACGCGGTTCGGGATGTCCGGAGACAGGTCCAGAGAAACCGGAAAGCCTGGAACAGATCCCCCGAAGAGATGCCCGTATTCGGTACCATTGCATCGAAATTCAATGACGACGGTATCACCGCTCTTTACCACGGGCTTCTGGACACCCTGTCCGCAAAGACCGGGGCAACGTTTCGGTCAACCCTGTCACGGCCGCCTCAAAATATTTCCACCTCAAAATCCGTTATCATTCCCCCGGTCCGGGTCCGATATCTTTCGGAGATCAGTGAATCGATCCGGATCTACCGCCGAAAAACCGAGGCCCAGGCCGATGCGGTTCGAAAAACATGGCACTTGAAAGAGAGTGTTCGGGTATTGACCGGGGAGTCTTCCGATGGCACCCCTGTACTCATCGATCGCCTCAAGGCTGAGATCGAAAAAGCAGATTCCCTGGTGGAACCGCAAACCCGGGATATCCTTGATGAATGGAATGAGATCGAAAAGACTTACAATCAGAATGAACTGATCTATCGCGTCAGGGGGCGTGAGATCCGGGTACCCCTTTTTGCGGAGTCTCTCTCCCATACCCGTATTCCAAAAATATCCCTCCCAAAATATAAAGATCCGGGCGAACGCTACCGGTGGTTGCGGGAAGAGAATGTACCCGGGAGGTTTCCCTTCACCGCCGGCGTATTTCCATTAAAACGGATCGATGAGAATCCCACCCGCATGTTTGCCGGTGAAGGCGACCCGGCACGGACAAACCAGCGGTTCAAAATGTTGTCTGCGGAATCCGAAGCAAAGCGCCTGTCCACCGCCTTTGATTCCGTAACCCTGTACGGTCACGACCCGGACATCCGGCCGGATATTTACGGGAAGGTCGGCACCTCGGGCGTCAGCATATGCACCCTGGATGATATGCGGGTGCTCTATGACGGATTCGATCTCTGTTCACCCAACACATCCGTATCCATGACCATCAACGGCCCCGCCCCCATTATCCTGGCCATGTTTTTAAACACCGCCGTCGACCAGCAGCTGGATCGATTCAAAAAAGATAACCGCCGGAAGCCGACACAAGACGAAGCCGCCGGTATTCGCGCAGACGTATTATCGGCGGTACGCGGTACGGTCCAGGCAGATATTTTAAAGGAGGATCAGGGTCAGAACACCTGTATATTTTCCATCGATTTCTCTTTGAAAATGATGGGGGATATCCAGCAGTATTTTATCGAAAACAGCATCCGTAATTTTTACTCGGTTTCGATTTCAGGCTACCATATTGCCGAAGCCGGCGCCAACCCCATCACTCAGCTGGCGCTGACGCTTGCAAACGGTTTCACCTATGTCGAATACTATCTGTCCCGGGGTATGCCCCTGGACAGTTTTGCACCCAACCTGTCATTTTTCTTTTCAAACGGCATGGATTCAGAATACACGGTCATCGGCCGGGTGGCCCGCCGGATATGGGCCATCGCCATGCGGGATAAATACTCCGGTAGTCAACGGTCTCAAATGCTCAAATACCACATCCAAACCTCAGGCCGATCCCTTCATGCCCAGGACATCCAGTTTAACGATGTTCGAACGACACTCCAGGCACTCTGTGCCGTTTATGACAACTGCAACAGCCTGCATACCAACGCCTTTGATGAAGCCATTACCACACCGAGTCGGGAATCGGTCCGGCGGGCACTGGCCATCCAACTCATCATCAACAGTGAATGGGGCATGTCTCAAAATGAAAACACGACCCAGGGAAGCTATATTGTTGAAGAATTGACACGTCTTGTGGAAGATGCCGTACTGATGGAGTTTGACCGGATTACCGAACGGGGCGGTGTCCTGGGTGCCATGGAGACCGGGTATCAACGCAGCAGGATACAGGAAGAATCGATCTACTATGAAACGCTGAAACATAACGGCCAAATTCCCATCATCGGTGTAAATGTTTTCCGGGACCCGGATACCACCGGGGAAGAACTGAGTGAATCCATTGAATTGGCACGGGCCACCGAAACAGAAAAACAGTCACAGCTAAACCGCATGGCTGAATTTAAGAACCGGAACAGAGAACAGGCGCCGGGTGCTCTGAAAAAACTTCAGAAGACTGCCATCTCCGGCGAAAATATCTTTGCGGAACTGATGGAATCCGTAAAATATTGCACCCTGGGACAAATCACCCAAGCCCTTTTTGAGGTGGGTGGAAAATATCGGCGAAATATGTAATAGAAGGAGATGTTATATGAGAGAAGCAGTTATTGTCAGTGCAGTGCGGACGCCTTTGGGAAATTTCAACGGGGCTCTGAGTGGAATCGGAGCGACAAAGCTGGGGGCTGTTGCCATTGAAGGCGCCGTTGCGAAAGCCGGCATCAAAAAAACGGATGTCGATGAAGTGATCATGGGCATTGTGCTCCCATGCGGTTACGGACAGAATCCTGCCAAACAGGCAGCGGTCCTGGCCGATATGCCCTGGGAGACAGCGGGGCTAAGCATCAATAAGGTTTGCGGATCTGCGTTGAAATCCGTAATGCTGGCCGCCCAGGCCGTCCAGCTCGGGGATGCAGATGTGGTGGTCGCCGGCGGTATGGAGAATATGAGCATGGCGCCCTATTTCCTCGAAAAGGCGCGCTTTGGCTATCGCCTGGGCCCCGGCACCCTGGAAGACCATATGATCCGGGACGGACTCTGGGACATTGTCAACGATTTTCACATGGGTATTTCAAATGAACTCTGCGCGGAAAAATACCAAGTAAGCAGAGAAGATCAGGATCGCTATGCTGCGGAATCCTATGGCCGGACCCTCGCTTCAATCAAATCCGGCCGGTTTAAAGACGAGATTATTCCGGTTTCCGTACCCCGGCGGAAAGGCGATCCGATCATTTTCGACACCGATGAATGCCCCCGGAAAACCGATTACGGCCAATTGTCAAAGATGAAACCCGCCTTTAAAAAGGACGGGACGACAACCGCCGGCAATGCGTCCATCATCAGCGACGGTGCAGCGGCTGTGGTTGTCATGGCCAGAGAGAAGGCGGAAGCCCTGGGTTGTGACATCCTTGCCGCCGTCGGCGCCCAGGCCTCTTACGGAATCGATATGAAGTATGTGCTGGTCGCCCCCATCTGGGCCATTCCAAAATGCCTTGAAAAGGAAGGTATGGATAAAAAGGATGTCGATCTGTACGAAATCAACGAGGCATTCAGCGGTTCCACCGTGGCGGTCATGAAGGAATTGGCATTGGACCCGGCAAAGGTGAACGTCAACGGCGGCAGTGTGGCTCTGGGGCATCCCATCGGCGCCAGCGGGTGCCGTGTGTTGGTGACACTTATACACGAAATGATCAAACAGGATAAAAAAACCGGGTTGGCCACGCTGTGTCTCGGCGGCGGCGAAGCGGTTGCAATGGTGGTGAAAAGGTAGGGGCAGGGATGCTGTCTTGGGATAAAGGATTCCAAAGACCTGATTCGAACAATCCAGAATTGTCGATTGAATATTGAAAACTGAATATTTGTGGATGCCGCTCCGCTTTGTCATTTTTTATGATCTATATTTTTTATTGATCCGCCGGAGGCGGACCTCAAATATTCAATATACAATCGACAATATTCAATTATTTTAAAAGGGAGCATACAATGGATATAAAAACATTCGGTGTTGTAGGGGCGGGGCAAATGGGCAACGGCATTGCCCACGTTGCAGCCGCAAGCGGACTCGAGGTCATTATGCATGATATCTCACCGGAACTTGTGGAACGCGGGGTTCAAGCCATCGCAAAGAACCTCAACAGAGGTGTTGAAAAAGGCAGAATGACCGAGGCGGAAAGAGATGTGGTTCTTGGACGGATCAAAACTTCCATAGATCTTAAGGATATGGCATCTGCAGACTTTGTTGTGGAAGCGGCCACAGAAAATGAACCGGTCAAATTCCAGATTTTCAAGGACCTGGACCGTACCTGCAAACCGGGGGTTATTCTCGCAACAAACACATCTTCTATCCCCATCGGCCGTATCGCAGCCCAGACCGGTCGACCGGAAAAAATTATCGGAATGCATTTTATGAATCCAGTGCCGATCATGAAACTGGTCGAGGTCATTCGCGGTCTGCCGACCTCGGAGGAGACCTTTAAAACGACCTGGGAGCTTGCCGAAGGATTCGGAAAGACACCGGCCGAAGCAAACGATTATCCCGGCTTTATCTCCAACCGGATCCTCCTGCCCATGATCAATGAGGCGGTTTACTGCCTGTATCACGGCGTGGGAAACCGTGAGAGTATCGACACCGTGATGAAGCTCGGAATGAATCACCCCATGGGGCCTCTGGCACTGGCAGATCTCATCGGCCTGGATACCTGTCTTGCCATTATGGAAACACTTTACGAAGGCTTCAAGGATTCGAAATACCGACCCTGCCCGTTGCTGAGAAAATATGTCGAAGCCGGTTGGCTCGGGCGGAAAACCAAACGGGGATTTTATGAATACTAGAGAAAGGGGTTTCCATGGCCAGAAAAAAGACCAGCGCAATCCAACCTGTCGGGAAACGGATTAAGAAAGTCAGAGAGGGGAAGAATCTTACCCTGGACTGGATGGCCAATGAAACCGGTTATTCCATCGATTATTTAAAACGGATTGAAGCGGGCAAAGAGATACCGCCGGTGGGCACCCTTCTGACCATTTCACGGGCACTGGATCTGGATTCCGGCTTTTTTCTAAGAGAGCAGGAGCTGAACCTCAACAAACGGATCAAAGCCTACACCAAAAGAACTGAAAACTACGCCTACATCCCCCTGACCCCCGGTGCCGAGAACAAGCACCTCAAGGCTTTTCGAGTCACGGTGGAGCCCTTGAAAGAGCACAGCGGTGTCGGCTATCTGCATGAAGGTGAAGAGTTTGTTTACGTGCTCGACGGTAAAATCGAAGTTACCGTAGGAGATCACATAAACAAACTTCGCACCGGAGATTCGCTGCATTTCAACTCCGGTGTCCGTCACAAAATGAAGAATATGGGCAAGAATAAAGTGGATCTTCTGGTAGTTGTGTATAATTCATAGCGATTGAGAGAGAGCCATGTCGTACCAGCTTAATGACGAACAGCTCATGATTCAGGCCATGGTCCGGGAGTTTTCACGAAAAGTTCTTGCACCTACGGCTGCGGAACGGGACCGAACCAAAGCGTTTCCGGCGGACAATATCGAGCAGATGGGTGATCTGGGTCTCATGGGAATGATGATACCGCCGGAGTATGGGGGTGAAGGCGCAGATACCGTCAGCTATGTGCTGGCTTTGATGGAAGTCGCCTATGCGTGCGCTTCCACAGCCGTTGTCATGTCTGTCCAAAACTCCATCGTTTGCGAAAGCATCTACCGGTTCGGTTCTGAAGACCAAAAAAAACGATTTCTTGAGCCGCTGGCTTCGGGGGAGGTTATCGGTGCATTCGCGTTAACTGAACCCCATGCCGGATCGGATCCGGTCAGTCAGTCAACTTCAGCTGTCCGCGATGGAGACTACTATGTAATCAACGGCACCAAAAGGTTTATTACATCCGGGAAAAGCGCCGGTATCGTGGTGGTCACCGCTAAAACAGACGAATCCCAGCGGCACAAGGGGATCAGCGCATTTCTGTTGAAAAAAGGCATCCCCGGGCTTACAGTGGGAAGCCTTGAAGACAAAATGGGTCTCTGTGCCTCCGATACCTGTGACCTGACCTTTGAAGATTGTCGGGTGCCTGTCGAGGACCGGATCGGTGAGGAGGGAGACGGATTCAAAATCTCCATGAGCTGCCTGGATGGCGGGAGGGTCGGAATCGCCGCTCAGTCGGTGGGGGTCGCCCAGGCGGCTTTGGATGCATCCATCAAGTATACCAAAGAAAGGAGCCAATTCGGCAGGACCATATCCAAGTTTCAGGGAATTCGGTGGATGATTGCCGACATGGCCACCGAAATCGAAGCGGCCAGACAGATGACATTGATCGCAGCCGCATTAAAAGACCGGGGTAAGAAATTTTCGATCCAGGCATCCATGGCAAAATTGTTCGCATCTGAAATGGTGAACCGGGTAACGGCAAAAGCCCTTCAGATCCACGGCGGATACGGCTTTATCAAAGGTTATCCCGTCGAACGCTACTACCGGGATGCCCGGGTCTTTACCATTTACGAGGGGACTTCGGAGATACAGAGGATCGTCATTTCAAATCATATCTTCAAAGACAAACGGAAACCCTAACCCGGATAAACCGGAAATTCCAAATCGCAAATTATAAATTACAAACAAATCACAATGACCAAATTCAAAATCACAAACACGAATATGGTATTAGAGAAAGAACGTTTCGATTTTATATTTTGGTCATTGGATATTGTAATTTGAGATTTATTTGAAATTTGGTGCTTGGTATTTGAGATTTTAGCTGTTGTATGTATGTATCGGTTTTTGCATAAAATGCGAAGAAATAACAATTAAGACACTCTTTTCTTAAGGGTCTCGATCAGCTGATCCGGGCTCTGCTTTGCAAGGATCTCATTGAACTGGCTCCGGTAGTTTCTGACCATGCTCACGCCTTCGATCACCACATCGTAGACCTTCCACTCCTTGCCCCGGATCACCATCCGATAGTTGATCGGTATCTCATTCGAACCGGTTATGACCTTGCTCTTGATCTCGGCTTTTTTCTTCGAATGCATGATCTCTTTTTCAAACACGACCTTCTCCCCGGCATAGGTTAAGATCCGGTCCATATACACATTTTCAAGCAGTGTCCGGTACAGTGAGACAAACGCCTGCTGCTGATCGGGCTTAAATTTTTTCCAGTACCTCCCCAGGGTCAATCGACTCAACACATCAAAGTCAAAAAACTCCCCTATCAGATTCCGGATCTTCTCTTTTTTTGCCTCCAGCTCAAGCCCCTTGTCACCGGCAACCGCCACCACCCGGTCCACACCTGCTTTTGCCGTATCCATGGGAACCCCGGCCTGTCCGGCAACCGGTATCATCACCAGCCATAGTAAAAAAATCCCAACTGCCAATCCCCTTCGCATCATCGCTGCCGTCTCCTGACCCGGACCTGCCGGATAATTAATGTAGCTTACTTCTTCTTAACATCCCCGAACGCATACTTGCCAATCAACTCCCCGATGTCTATCGGTGACTCGGTCTCGGTGATCGCATCCCCGTTTTCGAGCAGCTCTCCGCCCCCGCCGGGATCGATCCGGACGTACTTGTCTCCGATCAGACCCGCTGTCTTTATCGATGCGATGGCGTCGTCATAGATCTTGATACCCTCTTGGATCTTCAACTCCGCTATGGCCTGCTGGTTGTCCTGGTCCATCTCAAACTTCGCCACATGACCGATCTCCAGCCCCAGCATCTCCACCGGATTGCCCACCCGAAGTCCCGATACCGATGTAAACCGCGCATATAAGGCGTAGCTCTCGTCTCCCAGCACCGACACATTGCCCAGTTTGGCTGTTAAATAACCCACACACAACAGGCCGACCAGTACAAATATACCCGCTATCGTCTCATTGGTGTACTTCTTCATCCCCGTTTACCTCCGTATCTCACACTCAAATCGCGCAACCTCCCGCTGGCTGAACCGTGCAAACTCCATGATCGACTCAAGCTCCACCTGTGGCTTACCCTGGCTGACTCCGGCGAGCACCTGAAACGAAAAATTAGGATCGCCGCCGGCCAGGGCATGGGGCTGCAGATCACACATTCCCTGGTTTTGAAGATCCTTTACAAAATCCTCCAATATGCGCTCGGTCTCGTTCAGATCGGAAAACGGCAGCACCGTTCCAATCTCATTTATAGTCTGGCGTGCTGAAAACCCGCCCACCGCTCCAAAATGCTTATTCACATATGTCCCCAGGGCTCGAATGATCTCCTGGGCCACATCGTGGCCCAGGTTCTCTACGATCTCATCCATATCCTGGAGACTAAAAAGCACTGCCACATAGCTCTCGTGCGCCTTCTTTTTCCCCAGATCGGTCTGGTATCGCACCTTAAAATGCCGTCGGGAATACAGCCCCGTCAGCTCTTCCTGGAGCCCCTCAAGACTCTGGACGATCTCATCCCGGAACGGATGATCAAAGTTTTCAAATTCATCAGGAGTTCCCTCAAACACGATCTTTCCGTCATAAAGCGCTAAGATCCGATTTGAGATAAAGTAGACATCCGGGATCTCGTGGCTGATCAGAACCGCGGTAAATCCAAATTTTCGCTGGTACTCGGCGATCATGCTCAATATCGCGTTTTTTCGAATCGGGTCCTGGCCCGTGGTCGGTTCGTCAAACAGCACGATCTTCGGATCCGTTACCAATGCTCGACTCAACGCAACCCGTTTTTGCATCCCGCCGGATATCTCGGACGGATACTTGGTCACAACCTCGCCAAGCTCGGTCTGTTCGATCCGGGCCATGACTTTTTTTTCGATATCCTGTTTGAGCAGACCACCGGTTTGACGCAGGGGCAGCGCCACGTTTTCAAAAACGGTCATCGAGTCAAACAACGCATTGTTCTGGAACATGTAGCTGATCTGGCCCGTATAGTCGTCGAATTCACCTTTGCTCATGCGGCCGATGTCTCTTCCCTGAAACAGGATGCTCCCCGAATCCGGCGTTAATAGACCGATTATGTGTTTTAACAGAACACTTTTCCCCGTACCGCTTTTACCGATAATCGTCGTAACCTCCCCATCAAACACGTGAAGGTTGACCTTATCTAAAATGGTCCGGTTCCCGAAACGCTTGACGACATCTTTAAACTCGATCAACGGTGTAGTCATTTTATTGCTTCCATAGGGATCGATACTGGATATTTGATACTCGATGCTCGATAATCAGTAATGAACTCGGAGTGGGTTCCAAAAACACCAAGAATCGAGTATTTGTCAATATTTTCAATAGCTTTTGTCATAATAACATCAATTGGTCCCAACTTTTTTTGCAACTATTAAGATTTATTATAGCAAAAACGACGTCACCACATAGTCGGAAATCAAAATCAGCACACACGACAGCACCACCGCAGAGGTGGTCGACAGCCCCACGGCTTTGGCACCGTGGCTGTCTTTGCGAAGATGGGTAAAATAGCCCTGAAAACAGCAGATCGTTGAGACGATCACCGCAAATACGATCGATTTTACGAATCCGCCCGTTATGTCCTGAAGCTCGACACTGGTCTGCACCCGGTAAAAATAGGTGCCCGCATCCAGATGCAGCAGCATCACTCCGGTCAGATAGCCGCCGAATATTCCCACCAGATCGAATAAGGCGGTCAGCAGCGGGAAGCTGATAATAGCGGCCGCTATCCGGGGGCTGATCAAAAACCGGAGGGGATCGATCCGCATGGTGGACAGGGCATCGATCTGCTCTGAAATCCGCTGGATGCCGATCTCTGTGGTCATCGACGATCCGGCACGCGCTGTGATCATAATGGCGGTCAGCACAGGCCCCAGCTCCCGAACAAGGGTAAGGGCCACGGCGGAACCCAAAACCCCGGCCGAACCGAATTTTACCAGCGTATAGTAGAGTTGAAGGCCCAGCACCATGCCGGTAAATAGACCCACCAGCATCACGATGCTCGCTGAGCGGGCGCCGATATAGTAGACCTGCTGGATGATCAGCGGCACCTGGCGGGGGCGAAAGATCAAAAGCAGCGCTTTTATCAAGAATATCGCCACCGCTCCCAGTTCGTTGACCCAGCCGAGCAACATGCGCCCCAGAGCGTTTACCGGTATTAATAAAGATGTTTTTAGCGTATCGGATTTTATATTCATGCCACGACTTCCTTAGCCCTATCTTCTCTGGTTGCTGCCTTTTCCCCGGATCAGCGCTTCCGGGTGCCTTTCCAAATACTCGGCCCAGATACGGATCGCCCGGGCGGCAAGTGACAGCTCTTTGAGCATATGCTGGATACGGTAGTTTGCATTGGAATCTTTTGCCGTTAGCGTTCCGATATTTTCCAGGGCCTTTTCACCGACTGCGATGGCAGGCCGCGCGGCATCGGCTGTTTTTTTAATCGCCTCGGCCATCTCCTTGATGCTGACGATCACGTCCCGCTGAATCCCCTTTTCAAGTGTAAGCGTTTTTCGGACCCTTATCAAGGCCTGGTTGGCGGATCGTAAGGCGGTTTTTGTATCTCCAGCAATCGGTTCGACCTGTTCATCCACATGGTGCAACAGGGATTGTGCGTCTCCGAGTGTGCCCACGGCGGCATGGGTTACCCGCTCGGTCCGCTCATCGAGGCTTTCAACCAGCCTCCGTGCCGCAGACATCATCTGATTCAGGTTTTTTATGGAATCGGCGATATCTGTTGAGTTGACGATCCGCTCTATCCCCTTCAGGGAAGCGGACAGCCTGTTAAATATATCCTGAATCGGGATATTCTGAACCGTCTGACTGATCTTTTCAAAGGTGGAGGGGATCGTCGGCACCTCGGCATACTTTCCCGAATCACCCACCATTCGAGGCTTTTCATCCGGAAAAAACCCGAGTTCAACGAGCAATTTCCCCGTCACCAGGCTCTGGATGCCCAGCTTGGCCCGAAGCCCCTGCTCAATAAGATGCTCCAGCTCCTGCTCTGGATTCTCTCTCATCGCTTCGTCGGAGTCCACGGCATGCGGGTTGATTTCGACAATCACCGGGATCCGGAAGGTTTTGCCGTCCGGTTCGCCTTTTATGGAAATGCTTTTGACATGTCCGACCTTAACCCCGCGGAACATCGCCGGTGCACCCACATCAAGACCTTTGACAGAGCCCTCGAAATGCATCACGTACATGGGGCGTTTGCTAAAAAGCCGATTGCCTCCGAAAATAATGACGGCAGCCACCGCCAGGGCCGCTGCGCCCACTACAAAGCCCCCGATAATGGTGACGTTTGCCTTTCTGCTCATGCCGGCGACTCATAGAGGTTTAAAATATATTCAAAGCTCCTCCGGGCATCCCCAAGAGGGGTATCGGATGGTGCATTTTCAAACAATAAATCTCCGGAATACCCCCGTTCTTTCAGGTGCTTCAGAATGGTTTTGAAATCGACATACCCGTCGTTTATTTCAGATGTGACACCCGAGGCGGTCTTCTGCTTTATATGGAAACTGGTCAAGGTCTCTGTATCGACTGCATCCCAAAACTGAGCAGGCGGATTGAGCGGTTCACCTTTTTCCGCGTATATATTGGCCTCATCATAGGCCAGCAGCACGCCGCCTTTAAGGGCAAGATCCAGTGTCAGCGTTGCCGGCAAAAGGGCATTTTCAACACACAAAATCACCGGAAAATCACAAAGGAGATCTCTGTATCTTTTCAGGTTTGCGATTGTTTCCCCCTCGACGACCGGTCCGCCAAATTCCGGATCCACGAGCCGGAGCCGGGCATCGGCGGGACACAGCAGGTAGGCCAGTTTTTTTGCCCGGATAATGCGCCGGTTATCCGCAGCCGTCTCATCAGGGGCGGCCATCCATGCATGGGGAATGGCATAGGTGAAAACAATATCCCGGATAAGTGCTGCAAAATCGGCAACCCGATGAAACAGGTCCCGGTCTTTTGCATCGTAGAGGCTGTCTGAAGTTTTCAATCGATCTCTGCCGTCACAGATGGCCTTCCACTGCATATCGGTATAGCCCGCCATGGCGGTTTCTATGGTTTGAAGAAACTGTCCGAATTCGCAGGTCCGGAAATCATCACTGTCCCGCAGTTCCATATACTTAAAACCGTTTTCATGAAATGCCTTCACAAGGTCTTCAAACCGGTCGCCTGCTTTCAGCCGATTTGTCCAGATGTTGGTTACAATGCCAATTTTTTCAAGCATACGGTCTCCTTAAAGTAAAGATCAGGGTCCAGAGGGCCCGGTTTTCGTAATAGAATAAACGGATACGGCGGCGTCTATGCGTAATCCTTGAAAATCTTTCCGGCCAGTTCGATGTCTTCGGGAGAGAACACAAAAAGACATCGGGCATCCGGCGAAGATACGGATCCGTAGACATAATTGATGTTGATCCCCTCTTTACCGAACCGGGATGCAACCTTGGCCATCTCACCGGGTCTGTTTTCAAGCTCAATGGCGATGACCGGCATGATATCAAACAGATACTCGTTTTTGGACAACAGGTCGACGGCTTTGTCGGTATTGCTGACCAGCAACCGGATGAGCGCATAATCGGCCGAGTCTTTCCGCATGGAATTGTAGCTGGCAACCGAGGCAATCCGTTTGAGCGAGGTCCCCCTTGCTTCGAAAAGCTTTTGAACATAGGCCGAGGCATCCTGAATCGTCAGTGCGTCGATATTGATGCCCGCCTCCAGCAGCAGAGATGAAAATTTACCCAGTTCGCCGGGAACATTATTTAGGAATAGGTTTATTTCAGTCCGTACCATCGTGGTCTCCTTAAACCCTAATTAGGCGCTCAAAAATTATTTTTGTGTATTTTGTGTCAAAACATTTTTCAATGCAACAATAGCGTGCTCCACTAAATTTGAAGTGCCTAAAGTTTGAAGTGCCTAAAATTAAGGTATTCTATCAATATATAATGACCGTGCTGTCGGCGTTCCTTAATTTTAGCTCACTTTAGCTCACTTCACATTTCAAACTTATTAGAGCGGCCCGAAGCTTTGCGATAAAGAGATCATTGCGTGTTCCTGTTTGCTTACGGCTTGTCCGGGTTAAGGTTATACGATTCACCGCCACAGATAGATCTGATTTTTTCACGGTCCGGCTCCCCATTTGGAAGTGTTGGGAAATCGGCCAAAAACTCAACAGATTGCGGCTTTTTGTAACTTGCGATACGTTCCCCCACAAAACGGATCAGGGTCGGGGCATCCAATTGGGTGCCTGCTTTTAGCCGGCAAACCGCCTTGATCGCCTCTTTCCATTTGGGATCCGGCACCCCGATCACAACCACCGCCTCAACAGCCGGATGCTCTAAAATGGTGTGCTCCACCTCTGCCGGATAAACATTTTCACCACCCGGCTTAATGAGTTCTTTTTCCGCTTTTCGGCCTTCATACCAAAGATAGCCGGTCGCGTCAAAACGGCCAAGGTCGCCGGTGTGATGCCACCCGTTTCGAAACGTGTAATCCGTAGGCCCGGGGAGATTCCAGTAGCCTTTAAAAATCATCGGACCTTTTACGGCAATCTCCCCAATCTCTCCCGGGCAAAGGTCCCGATCCGCATCATCGACAATGCGTACCCGGGCCATGGTCAGGGCGCTTCCCGCCGACCCGGGGCATCGATCATACCGGCTCAGGGTGGCGAAACCGGCAGTTTCCGTCTGGCCATACAGGCAATAGAAAGTACCGCCGATGGTTTTCTGATAATATTCAATATTCTTGATGGTTTCGATACCGGCCACGGTTTTAAGAGAGGACATATCCTTTTTGATTTTCTCTCCGGCTTCCAGGATGGATGCAAGGACCGGTGAAAAATCGAACAGCACGGTCACCCCTTTCTCTTCGATGAGTGTTGCCGCAGCTTCGGCATCGAACCGGCTCATGTTCACATTCAGAGCACCGGCATGAAAGCTGCTGAACGCCAAAAACAGCCCCGCCACATGAAACATCGGCAGCACATTCAGATGCACATCTCCGGAGCCGATGGCCAGGTTGTAAAAAAGATGCAGATTCGTACACATCACGTTTCCGTGACTCAACAGGGCGCCCCGCGGTCTGCCGTCCACGGCCGCGGTATGGACGATCATAAATCCGTCGTCGTCGCTAATATCCGCTGGAAAGAATTCGTCGGCACGGCCGGATAAAGATTCAACCGGAGTAAACCCGCCCGCATCATCTTTAAGGTTGTAATACCCCTCAACCGAGGTCAGCCCGTGTTTGATCCGGGAAACAAGATCCTGATACTCGGCATCCGCAAAAAGTATTTTCGGTTCGCAGTCACTGAGGCAAAACTGGATTTCTTCTGCAGACAGCCGCCAATTGATGGGCAGCGCGATGGCTCCTAAGGCCGAAGCCGCTCCGTAGAGCAGGAAGTATTCAAAGCTGTTTTTACCCAGCACGCCGATCCGGTCGCCTTTTTCGATATCCGCATGCTGAAGAATCGCAGCCAGTCGATCCACTCGGTCCTTGACCTCCCCGAAGGTGAAGGTCTTTTCATGTTCCGCCTCATACCATGCGGCCCTGTTTTCATAGAGATGTGAATTCCGGCAGATCAGATCATAAAACGAAAAATCATATAAACCCATGATGTGATTCCTGTCCTTTTGTCACCCGATGGGGAGTAAAGAATCCGGGTCCGGAGAGCCCGGCTTTTTCCTGAGCCCAGAGGGTCAGGCTTTGATTTGCCCCTGTAAGGGGCTTCTTCCTGAAAGCCCAACAAGTTTGAAGTGCCTAAAGTGAGCTAAAGTGCCTAAAATTATGGAGTCGCTTCGCTCCGCTGATTTTATATAATTGACAGAATTCCTTAACTTTAGCTCACTTTAAACTTTAGTTCACTTTAAACTCTTGCAACGATTCATAGGCAGAGCCAATGATCTCTGCCCTCCACACAGCGGGATCTTCGACGGGACCAGGTTTTCCAAATCGCAATAAACCATGAGGGGGTGCTTATTTGACTGCGGTCACCGGACAGGGTGCTTTCAAAATAACGTACTGGGCGGTTGAGCCCATAAACATTTTTCGGGTTTTGGATTTTTTTTCAACACCGACAAACAGTTGATCGATGTTGTTTTCCTCAACAAAGAAAACCATATCTTCCCCTGGAGAGGCCCCCCGTGCGACTTGATGGGTTTCGCACACGATCTCTTCGGCTTCCATATATTTCTTTGCGTAAAGGAGATCCTGTTCCACCTTGCCGATATCTTCAATGGTCTCCCTGTCTCCCCCACCCATTGAGGTCATCACCGCAACCTCTGCATCGAAACGTTTTGCATAGGTTCTGGCCACAGCCAGCGCGGACTTGGCCACATCCGATCCGTTATACCCCACAAGAAATTTCATTGCCCGGTCCTTTCCAATAAATACGCGTCACCAATGGCGATTACATCCATCGTTTGCGCCGTTTGTAGGATTTCACCTCTTTGAATGACTTGCGCCCCCCGGTCTGGGTCATTCCCATATAGAATTCTTTAACATCTGGATTTTTCTTAAGCTCCAGAGACGGGCCTTCCAGCACGATTTTACCCGACTCCATAATGTAGGCGTACTGGGAGATATCCAATGCAATCTTTGCGTTCTGCTCAACCAGCAGAATGGTCGCCTTCATCTCGCGGTTGATGCGCTGGATATTGTCAAATATCTCCTTGACCAGAAGTGGCGCAAGCCCCAGTGACGGCTCGTCGAGCATCAACATCTTGGGAGCCGCCATCAGCGCCCTGGCAATGGCGATCATCTGCTGCTCGCCGCCCGAGCAATAACCGGCCAAACGGTTTGTCACCCGGGAAAGACGCGGGAAATGATCATACATCAGTCCAATATCCTTCCGGATGCTCTGGGAACCATCGGTGCGGGTAATGGACCCGACCCGGATATTTTCATCCACTGTCAGATGTTTAAAGACACGGCGTCCCTCGGGAACCATCACCGCACCCTTCTTTACCAGGTGCGTGCCCAATCGATTGGTGATGTCTTCTCCCCGAAACGTGATATATCCGTCCTTGATAAACCCGTTTTCCGGCTTCAGCAATCCGCTGACGGCACGCAAAGTGGTGGTCTTGCCGGCCCCGTTGGTCCCGAGAAGGGATACAATACTCCCTTCGGTCACGCTCAGACTGACACCGCGCAATACTTGAACAATGTCGTTGTAGACGACTTCGATGTTGTTGACATCGAGAAGGGTGCCATTTGATGTTTCGGTTTTCATGATGACATTCGTTTCATTGGAGGAGGGACGCTATAGGCACCCCTCCCCTTTTTTGATCTGCTCCATTACATGGCTTGTACCCGTTCACAGGTTCAGCGTTCAAAGGTTCAAGGGTTGTTTAATTTCAATGGGTTGGGACTTATAGCCGTTTTTTGATCTCAACCCATATTTTGGGTCTAAACCTGTAACCCGTTGAATGTTTTAACCTCTGAACCGGGAACCTTTGAACCCCTGAACGCTTACCATGGCCTTAAACAGCCATGCTATTGTTTGATCTTCTGGACATATTCCGAAACAAACGGCGCACCGAGTTCATGGAACACACCGTCTTTGGACATGTAGAGCTGGAGGGTGTCCACACCCTCCCGGTCGGTTTTCGAAAAGGTTACCGGACCGACGGTGGTCAAGGGATAATAGGCATTGTAGCCGTTCATGCCCACCATCTCTTCGTAAAGACTCTCACGGGTAATTTTCTTTCCCTTTGCCTTGGCCCGGCGCATGGCCTCCACAGCCACCTGAACCACCATGATGCCGTTGGTGTAGTTCGGGGAGATTGCCAGCTTTTCATCCCGTCCGTAACGTTTTGCCAGGGCAAACTGCGCATCCGTTCCCGGCCCCTTGGCGGTCATCAACTTGTAGGAGGTGGTCCAGTAATAGTTTTCCGCAGCCGAACCGGCCAGTCTGATCAGATCGGGCCCGCCGGCATAGTGAGCGCCCATGAAGGTAATTTTACCGGCCTCGCCATATGTCGAGGCAATCATTCCAAGGCTTTGAGCCCCTTTGAGCATGGTGGCCACCGGCGGTTGAACCGTGTGGCTGATCACATACTGTACGCCCTTGCTCTTGAGCCGTTTCAGCATGGCCGTGTTGTCCAGATCCTTGCCGTGCTCCACGATTTCCACAAGATCAATGGCCAGACCGATGCTGATCGCCTTTTCCACATCATCTTTTGATGCACGCCCGAATGCAGAGGGGTGGATAAACATGGCCACTTTGGCCTTACCGCTGCCTTTGTGGTTGGCCACAATGTATTCCGCCAGTCCCACGGCCTGGCTGGAATAGGAGGCAATGGGAAGAAAAATGTAGTCCGAGTCGATCAGGTTGCCGGCATGAAACGAAGCCGGGATGACCGGAATCTTCTCCTCTTCAAAATCCGGTTTCAATGCCATGGTGCTGCCGGTGGAGTAGTTCAGATAGAACACGATACCCTCATCCAGAAACTCCTCGAAATTCCGTTTGGTGACCTCTGTTTTATAGCCATCGTCCTTGATGAAGCAGACCAATTCATCATCGCCCAACAGCTTTTCATCGTTTACATATTTGACATAGTCCTCAGCACCTTTTGAATAGGGGCTGCCGGCATCTGATGTGGGTCCGGTAATTGCTAAGGAAAGACCCATTTTATAGGTTTCTCCTGCCACGGCCTGAACGGAAAACCCCAATACCAGCATAAAAAACATTGCAACCAAAATGATCGTGACCTGTCTGTTTTTCATCACTTCCTCCCTTTTGTTTAAGTAGACTATTTACGAACAATCACAATTATCACAAAGAGCAGCCGAGCGCTAGTATCGGAACGGCCACAACTTGAAATAGGAGCGGATGATCCGCCACCAGTTTGCCATGCCCCGCGGCTCGAACATCAGAAACAGCACGATGACCAGACCGAAGGAAAGCGGCCGCAGGGCCGTGGCCACATCCCCGACAGCCGTAAAGTAATGCCTCACAAATTCGGCCAGATTTTCCACCTGCAGTTCCAGCATCAGGATGGCCGCAGGCCCTAAGAAAGAACCCACCAAGGTGCCCAGACCGCCCACAATGGACATGGCCAGGTAGGAGATGGAATGATGCAGCAGAAACGACTCAAAGCCCACTCCCCGCCACAGGTAGGCGTGCAGGGCGCCGGCCACGCCCGCAAAAAAGCCCGCCAGGGCAAAGGCGTAGACTTTGGTAAGCCCCGGATGCATTCCCATGGCATCGGCTGCCCGGTCATTGTCCCGCACCGCCACCAGGCTCCTGCCGTACCGGGTGCGCAACAGGTTTCGAAAGGCGAACCCCAGCACCACCACAAAAACAAGTATGACATAGTACCAGAAAAAATAATGTTGCTTCCGAACCACCTTGCCCGTAAACCAGAACACCCGGCCGATGGCGATGGTCTGGCCCTGGTCGTAAAATTTAGAAAAATTGATAAACCACTGAAAAATCATTTGAAAAGAGAGCGTGGCGATCACCAGATACAGGTGCTTCAGCCGCAATGCCGGCAGCCCCACCACAGCACCGAACAGGGCACCAACCCCACCGGCCAGCAGAATCATCAGAGGCCAGCAATGGGTCAGCAACACGTGGTTGCCCCCCAGCAGCCTGGCAAAGGTCGCCAGGGTATAGGCCCCTACACCCACAAACGCAGCATGGCCGATGGATATGAGCCCGGCAAAACCGGTGAGCAGATTCAGACCGTATACGGCCACAATGGCAACGAGAATGCTGTCGATGACCAGCATGTACTTGTTGCCGACCTTAAAGGCCAGTGGCCAGGCAAACAGCAGCACCAGGAAACAGATAAAAACCAACCGGTCAGCATGCGTCAGGAATATGCGCTGCTCCGCCCTGTAGGAGGTAAAGAAGTTACCGGTTGCCAACCATCGATTTTCTGACATAGACTACACCCGCTCTATTTCGTGTATACCAAAAAGGCCATGGGGTTTGATCAACAGGATGATCAGGAGAATAATGTAAGGCAGCACATCCGCCGTTCCGTTCAATCCCCAGTTGCCGTCCAGATAGCCGGAAGCAAACTGCTGGATCAGCCCCATGATGATGCCCGCCACGATCGCTCCGAAAATTGAGTCCAACCCGCCCACAATCACTACCGGAAACACGATGATGCCGAACGAGTGCAGGACATCGAAATTCAATCCCGTGATATTTCCGATGATGCCCCCGGCCGCAGCCGCGCTTAAACCCGCGGTGGCCCATGCCAAACCGAACACCTTGGGTACTGAAATGCCGATGGACATGGCGGCAAACTGATCGTCCGAAACCGCCCGCATGGAAATGCCCACGGTAGATGCTTTAAAAAACCAGGTAAAGGCGCCGATCATGATGAACGTTATGATCACCCCCACCAGTTGGGTCCAGGAAATGGAAATGCCCCAGAAGGAAATCGGAATTTTGGGGAGAAATTCCGGAAACGAGAAATTTTCCGACCCAAAGGGTGTCATGTAAATAACGCCGTCGATAATGGACATCAGGCCGATGGTCACCATGATCACCGATATGATCGGCTCGCCGATCAGCCGGCGGAGAAACACCCGCTCAACACTCATGGCCAGAAAAAAGGTGATGATCATGCTCAGTATAAACGAAACCGCAATGTGGATTCCCAGCCACACGGTGAGGGCGTAGGTAATGAAGGCACCGGAGGCGATAATCTGTCCATGGGCGATGTTCAGCACGCGGCTCGACTTGTAGATCAACACAAATCCCAACGCCGACAGCGCATAGATGGAACCTACCACGACACCACTCACCACCAGTTGAAAAAAATAACTCATGCAGCCCCTTCTACGGTGTAAAACGACATTTCGGCCGCCACGGTTGTGGTCTGGCCATCCTGATACTGGAAAAAGGCTTCGACCTTCTTGGTATCGACGCTTTCATCATAAAGGGCGTCGTAGAGGTCTTTGTATTTTTCCATAACAAACTTTCTGCGTATCTTGCCGGTCTTGGTCAATTCACCATCGTCCATGTCCAGCAGCTTGTATAACACGGCGAAGCGTTTTATTTTGAAATGATCCTTCTCTGCCCGGTCGTTGATATCGGCCACCGCCTCCTTGAGCAGCTCCGCAACCTCCGATTTGTTGGAAAGGTCCATGTAGGTCGTAAAGGATATTCCCCGGTCTTCGGCCCATTTGCCCACCACAATGGGATCGATGTTGATCAGGGCGGACACAAAATCCCGTTTGTCGCCGAAAATGATCGCCTCTTTGATGTAGGGGCTGAATTTGAGCTTGTTTTCCAGAAACATCGGGCTGAACATCTCCTCTTTGCGGTTGTGCATCACGTCGGCCACCCGGTCGATAACGACCAGGTGGCCGTTGTCATCGAGATAACCGGCGTCTCCGGAATGCAGCCAGCCACCCTCCAGGAGCTCCTCGGATTTATCATCCATCTTGTAGTAGCCGGCACAGACCGACGGTGAACGGGACAGGATTTCGCCCTGTTCGGATATTTTGCATTCGGTTTCGGGCAGCGGTATGCCCACAGTGTCCGGGCGGACATCTCCGTCTCGATGCATATAGGCAATCCCGACAATCTCCGTCTGGCCGTAAATCTGTTTCAAGTTGACGCCGATGGCCTGGTAAAAGGTGAACAGCTCAGGCCCGAGTGCCGCACCCCCGGTGTAGGCCCGCCGCAGCCGTCGCAACCCGATCTGGTTGATCAAGGGGTCCGTGACCAGGATCTTCCCCAGCCAGGCCAGGAAACGAAGGGTTGCAGGCATCCGCCGGCCGCTCATCCGATACTTGGCGGCCCTTTCACCGATCTTTATGAACTTCTCGTAAGCCTTCCGGTTCAGCCAGTAGGATTCATCGATCTTCAACCACATCTGGGACCGGATGGTTTCGTATATTCTCGGAGCGCCGAACATAAAATGGGGACCGATTTCCTTGAGATCCTCCATGTTGGTTTCCACGGACTCGGGGAAATTGATGGTAATACCGGTTGCCATGGCCACCCCGAAGGAATTCATCTGCTCCCCTATCCAGGCAAACGGCAGGAAAGATGCGTACTCATCCCCTTCCGCCAGCGGATCGACCTTGGTGAGCTGCACCCCCATATTGGTGTAATTGCGATGGGAGAGCATGGCCCCTTTGGGAAGGCCGGTGGTTCCGGACGTTAAGCACAGATGGCAGATATCGTCCGGATTCCCCTGGTCCACCAACTGCTCGAAACGGCCGGGCGCTGCCTCGTGGACATCTTCACCCAAACGATACAGGTCATCGATAACCATAAACCAGTCATCTGACCGATAGCCGCGCATTCCGCGCGGATCTTCGTAAATCACCTTCCGGACCTTGGGGATACGGTCCCGGACGGCCACCACCTTGTCCACCTGTTCCTGATCATCGCAGAAGACGATGCTCACGTCCAGATAATTCAGGATATCCGATATTTCATCCGGGAGGCTGGTCTGGTAGATACCGGCGGATATCGCTCCGATGGACTGGGCCCCGATGGACACGACCAGCATTTCCGGAATATTGTCGGTAATCAGGGCAATTTTGTCTCCCCTTTTGAGGCCGATCTCTTGGAGCCCAAGAGCCGCTTTGCCCACCCGTTCATAATACTGTCGCCAGGTGAAGTTATTCCAGACACCGAAATCCTTCTCCCGCAACGCCACCCGGTCTCCGGACTTCTCTACCCGCCACCGCAGTAACTGAGGAATGGTAAGGTCTGTTAAAACGCTTCTGTCTTCCATGCCGCCGTCTCTGTTATCCCTCATCACCGATATACGCCTCTACCACTTTCGGGTCTCTGGCCACCGTTTCCGGGGTTCCGGATCCGATCAGTTCGCCGTAATCGAGCACATCGACCCGATCCGATATGTCCATAACCACCCCCAGGTCATGTTCCACCAGTACGACGGTAATTTGCCGCTCCTTCTGGATGTCCATGATGAATCGAACCATGTCTTCCTTTTCTTCGACATTCATGCCGGCCATGGGCTCATCAAGCAGGAGAAGACGGGGTCCCAGGGTCATGGCACGGGCAACTTCAACCCGCTTCTGGATACCGTAACTGAGGCTTCCCACAAACCTTTTCCGATAGGGTTCAAGCTCCATGAAGTCGATAATATCTTCCACATACGCCCGGTTCTCCGATTCGATTCGGGCGGCCTTTGAAAAATACCAGACCGCCTGGAACAAATTGTATCGAAGATGTCGGTGCCGGGCCAGCATCAGGTTGTCCAGAACCGTCATTCCACTGAAGAGCTCTATATTCTGAAATGCCCGGGCAATGCCCAACCGTGAGACTTGATGCGGAGAGGATTTGGTGAGGTTATGATTCCGATAATAGATTTCACCCTGATTGGGATGATAAAATCCGGATATACAGTTGAGGAGGCTGGTCTTACCGGCACCGTTGGGTCCGATGATCGAGTGGATCTCCCCGTTGAAAATCTTGGTGTTCACGCCGGCGAGGGCGACCACCTTGCCAAAATAGATATGTACGTCTTCAAGCTCAAGCAGAACGTCTGAGCCGTTCGCCCCGTCTACCGCGCCCAATCGTATGACCTCCCCTTTAGGTATGAAGAATAGAGTTCAGTTAATTTTCTGAACTCCATTCATTTTCTTGTATGACTAAACACAGAACTGAGTCAAGTAAAAAACATTGCCCCCCAGTACCCTATAACGTGCGCTTTCTGTTGCGGAAAAAAACAACCGGTGTGATAAAATTTGGGAACCCGTCGTTTACACAGGCTTTGCAGTTGTTTTATAGCTATGCCTTCCGGTTTGTCAAATAGTTTTTGTTTTCATTAGTTTCGGATTGACAAATGAAGCGTAAGTTGTTAATTTTTGTACTTTTATATAGTGCATATAATGAATGGAAATTCAAAAGAAGTTACCGTTGTCAACACCCTCGGCATCCATGCTAGGGCCGCTGCCAAACTGTCGAAATTGGCACAAACCGCGTCGGCCGGTGTGTGGGTTTCCAGGGACGGTCAGGCAGTGGATGCTACAAGTATCCTGGATATACTAACCCTTGCCTGTGCACAGGGTACCATAATCACGCTGAAAATCGATGATCCGGCGGATAGGGACGTGCTCGACAAACTCGAACACCTGGTTGCAGCCGGATTTGGAGAAGATTAAGAAATGCCGAAAAACGTGTCCAAAGAAATCGTCCTGAGCGGAATCGGAGCTTCACCCGGTATATGCATCGGCATTGCATACCTTGTCGACAAGGAAGGGGTGGAAGTTGTCCAGAAATATACCATCGATCCGAAAGATCTGGATGCAGAAATCAGTCGATTTAAAACAGCCGTCAAAGTGGTTACCGACGAACTCCACACCATTATCGAAAACACGCCGGTAGCATTTCGCGAGCATGCTTACATATTGGAAACACACCTGGTCCTGCTCAAAGACAAGATGCTCTATGGAAAAACCATCGAGTCCATCAAAAGAGACAGGGTCAATGCAGAGTGGGCGCTCAAAGACGTTGTGTCCAGCATTAAAACCGTTTTTCAAAATATCTCAGACCCCTACATCAAAGAACGGTCGGAAGACATCGGCCAGGTATCCGATCGAATCATGCTCTGTCTGGCCGGTGTGGAAACCATCGATATTTCAGAAATCAATAAGCGCGTCATCCTGGTCGCCCATGAGCTCACGCCGGCGGAAACAAGCCAGATTCAGGTCGATCGCATCATGGGGTTTATCACCGACCGGGGCGGCCAAGCCTCCCATACGGGCATCATTGCAAGATCATTGGAGATCCCGGCTGTCATGGGCCTGCGCCAGGCGACCCGGAAGATCAAAAATGACGATATTGTCATTGTGGACGGCAATGCCGGAATCATCATCATCGGCCCTTCTGAAAAAACACTGATCGAATACGAGGAACGCAAGAGTCGATATGAAGCCCGCCAGGCGGCCATGACCCGTGACAGCCACCTGCCTGCGGTCACGGCCGATGGGTTCAAACTGGTGGCCATGGGAAACATCGAACTTCCCGAGGAGATCGTATCGGTTCTCGATCACGGCGGTGACGGTATCGGTCTTTACCGAACCGAATTTCAGTACTTGAACCGATCCGACTTTCCCACCGAAGATGAGCTGTTTGAAAAATACAAGGAGGTCGTCGAGGTGGTGGCCCCGAAATCGGTCACCATCCGTACCCTGGACATCAACGGCGACAAGGCCCTTGATTTTGAAAATGGAAATCGTGAGGAAAACCCGGCCCTGGGGCTGCGCGCCATCCGTTATTGCCTGAAAAGACCGGAAGTTTTCGAAACCCAGCTCCGTGCCATCTTAAGGGCTGCGGTGTACGGCAACGTGCGCATCATGTTTCCCATGATATCAAGCTGCGATGAGGTCAGCGAAGCCAAACGGATGCTTGCCAAGGCTGCAACCCAATTGGCGAACAAAGGGGTTGCCTATAAAAAAGAGATCGATATCGGGATTCTCATCGAAGTGCCTTCGGCGGTCGTCATGGCGGACGCCATGGCCGATATGGTCGATTTTTTCAGCATCGGCACCAACGACCTGATCCAGTACGCCCTCGCCATCGACCGGGGCAACCAGGAAGTGGCGCATCTCTATCAGCCGCTTCACCCGGCCATTATCCGCATGCTGAAACATATCGCAGATGTGGCAAGAGAAAAAAATGTACGGGTGGCCATGTGCGGCGAGATGGCCGGCGACCCATTCCATATACCGGTCCTGCTGGGCATGGGGATCAATGAACTGAGCATGAACCCCCAGGCCATTCCGGCGGTCAAAAATACGATCCGGTCACTTCGACTCGGTGATGCCGAAAAGCTCATGAAGGATATCCTTAAAAAAACCACCGCAAAACAGGTGATCGGTCTACTCCAAAAAACTTACGGTACAAATTCGTCGGATGATCTATGGGCGGCATAAACATAAAATCTGTGTTCAGAGGTTCTGAGTTCAGCGTTTATCCGCCTCAGGCGGATTCTGGGTTTAAAGGTCACAATTACCCGGCATGATGGGGAAACCTGCACGGGGCAAAGATACGAGAGTTCCACCCATTTGAATTGTGTGAAATATTAACGGTTCCGAGCAATATCATGTGCGGTTTCAATCGGTTTTAGCCCCTGAACCTTGAACACTGAACCTGGAACCGACCACTTTTGGAAGGTATAATATCTTATGTCGGAACCGAAACATATAAAAGTTATCTCCGTAAACCGCAAAGCCCGGCACGATTATCATATCGAGGATCAATTTGAGGCCGGCATGGTTCTGCTGGGTACGGAAGTCAAATCGTTGAGACAGGGACGCATCAATTTAAAAGACGCCTACGCCGGCATCAAAAACGGGGAGGTCTTTGTATACAAGATACATATCAGCCCCTACACGTTTGCCTACTATGGCAATCACGACCCGCTGAGACCCAGAAAATTACTGCTGCACAAAAAAGAGATCAAACGGCTCTATGGAAAAGTCAATGAAAAGGGCCTGGCGCTGATCCCGTTGAAGATGTATTTCAAAAACGGCAAGGTCAAATTGTCCATAGCACTGGCCACCGGAAAACGGAAATACGACAAACGGGAAGACATCCGCCGGCGGGATGAACAACGGATGATGGAACGCACCCGCAAGCAGTACACCAGCCAATATTGACACGGTGGCCGATTGCAGTCTTTTCGGTATAATTCGTAAATACAGTAACGTATTTTTCTCAAGACAGTTGCCCTGTATAAGATAGCATCAGAAATTTTAAATTTGAAGTGCCTAAAGTGAGCTAAAATTGTGGAACGCCGACAGCGCAGTCAATTATATAATTGATAAAATACCTTAACTTTAGGCACTTTAAACTTTTTCATCGAATGAATAAACCGATTGTAATACGTCACAGTATTTAAGAGTACGTGTACTAAGTCTCAATTAATGTCCGCCTGCATTTAGACATAATCGGCCGGATTCAAAGGATTTAAACGATGAAAAATGGATTGAAATTTCCGGCAGCCCTATGTCTGATTATAGGACTTTTTACCGGTTTCTCTTCTCCACCTGCCGATGCCGAAACCATTCAGTGGAATCTGTCCCTCTGGGGCGAAAAGCGCGCCTGGACCCGGCCGGTTCATCTATGGGCGGATGCCATGGCAACCCAGACCAAAGGCGCATGGAAAATCAGAATCCACTACCGGAGCAAACTGGCTCCGGCAGCGGATAATTGGGACGGCATAAAGGCCGGAAAGTTTGAGGCAGCCGGCGTCTGCATGGCCTACAGCCCCGAGAAGGTGCCGCTCCATACGGTTCAGGAACTTCCGTTTATCGCCCCGGACGGAACAGAAGACATCGCCCGGATGTGGATCGCCCTCTGGGAGCACCCGGCCATGCTTAAAGAACTGCTCAGATGGAATGCGGTTCCGCTGCTTCCGGCCGGTGATTCCCAAACACAGCTCATGGGGACCCAACCGGTCAGAACCGTTTCAGACCTGAACCGGCGCCGGATCCGGGCCGGGGGTGAAATCGCAAACGTACTCAAGCGTTTCGGCGCCGCCACCACCATGATGGTGCCTGAAGACGCCTATAAAGCGCTCGGCCGCGGGACCATCGACCTGGTGGCAATGCCCTGGGCGTATGGGTTCGGATCGTATAAGATCCATGAAGTGTCCAAATATGCCACCGACAAGATATCACTGGGGACCACGGGATGTGTCTTTATTGCAAACAAAGATGCCTGGGATGCCCTTCCCGACGGGTTTAAAAAACTTCATCAAAACTGGTACGATCAGGCACCGGAGGCCTGGAAGGCCGCGTATTCGGCAGCGGATAAAAAATGGGTACAAATCTTTAAAAAAAGAATCGATATTGTGGCGTTTCCGGAAAGAGAGCGTGAAAAACTGGTTTTCAGGGCCCGGGAGGTCTATGATGCATGGCGTGCCGCCCGAGAAGCGGAAGGGCTTCCCGGCAAAGAGATTCTGGAATATTATTTAAGAAAGAGAGAGGCGCTTACCGGAAAATAAACCCTGATGAGGTTCCTTATATAGAAGCCGGTAAAAGGTTAACTCCATGGGAAACAGCACTTATCGCGTTATCATCCGCTCATGCAAATTCACTGTATCCTTGGTAACCCTGTGCCTTGTATTTGTCACAGCCGCTTATGCCCGCCCTGATTCTACACGAAAAGTGCTCATCTTAAACTCCTACCATAAAGAGTTCAAATGGACCGATGACCAGGTATCCGGGGCTAAAAAAGTTCTGTCCGAAGGGATTAAGGATCTTGAACTCTTTGTGGAGTATATGGACACGAAGAGAATATTCAACAGGGAATATCTTGAATACCTTTTGAATATCTATCGGCTAAAATACAAAAAGATAAAACTCGACGCAATCATCACCACCGACGACAATGCGCTCTGGTTTGTTGTGAGGCATCATAAAGATGTCTTTGATGAAGCACCGGTCTCTTTTTGTGGAATAAATGATTACAAAAAGATTCTGCTTGAAGGTAAGCGGCAATTCACAGGTCTGGTGGAGGTTCTGGACATAAGACCCACCATCGACCTGGCGTTGAAGCTGCATCCTGGAACCCGGAAGATTGTCGTGGTGGTCGACAGCACCCCCACGGGTTTGGGGCAAATAAGAGATGTCGCCTCCGTCGCACGGCAATACGACAATCTGGAGTTTGAATATCTTCAAGGAAAAGATTTTACCCACACAGAGCTTTTCGAGAGACTCCGGTCATTGCCCCGGGACAGTATCGTTCTATTGACTGTCTGGCTCAGAGATAAGAACAATGTGTACCTGTCGTCTGATGAAGGCGGCCGTTTGATTTCCGCCAACGCGACGGTTCCGGTTTATGGAATTATCGACATGTATTATGGCTACGGCATCGTCGGGGGGAAGATCTTAAACAGCCGGACCCATGGTCGGATCGCTGCTGAAAAGGTGCTGCAGATAATCAACGGCAAAAAACCGGTCAATCTGCCGGTACTCTCTACGAGCAGAAACCCTTATATGTTTGACTCCAAACAGCTTGTCCGTTGGCGAATAGATGCATCTGATTTACCCAAAGGCAGTATTTTTATAAACAGACAGATTTCCTTTTATGAACAGTATAAGCAGCTGTTATGGATTGTAATCGGGGTATTCGCACTTCTCATATCGACAGTTGCAATTTTTACGATTAACTTTTTCCGCCGGAAACAGGCAGAGGATGCACTGAGGGAATCCGAGCTTAAATACAAAACTCTTACAGAAAACTCCCTTGCCGGTGTTTTTATTCACCAGGATGATAAATATGTATTTGTAAACGAAAAGTTTGCCGAAATGCATGGATACAGGCCCGAAGAACTGCTTGGAAAACCGCATTACGAATTAATCCATCCTGATCAACGAGAGGCGATAACTGAAAGAGTGTACAAACGGCTCTCTGGAGAAGATGTCCCCAAACAGTATGAAATCAAAAGAATCAAAAAAAGCGGCGAAGCAGTCTGGCACGAGATCATGGTCGGACATCCCACCATCTATCAAGGCAAACCGGCTCTTTTGGGACATGAGATTGACATCAATGAACGCAAACTGGCAGAAAAAGAACGGGAAAACCTGATCAATAAGCTTCAAAAAGCACTTGCCGAGGTGGAAACACTATCGGCTATTTCAAAAACTGTAAACCAGTCACTTAACCTTGACCAGATTCTAAATGACGCCCTGGATAGAATCATGGAGTTGTTTAAGCCCCATTCTGCACATATCCGGCTCTTAGATATCAAAACTCAAGAATTAATGCTTGCCGCTCATAAAGGACTTACCGTTGAGGATTTAAAAAAGCTAAGAAAAAAAATAAAATTGGACACCGCTATTTCTATTCATGCCATAGCATCACACACGGCGGTCGTCATAGAGGATATATTAACCGACCCATACACTGCAGGAAAAAGCTCTTTTTGCGAAAAGATCGGCTGCCGCACACTCGTCACCATACCCCTGTTCGGTAAAGATAAAATGCTCGGCCATATGAGTATCCGGGGCCGTGAACCGAGTGCTTTTACTGCCGGCGAAATCCAGAATTTTACTTCCATCGGCCATCAAATTGGAACCGCCATTGAAAATGCCACGCTTTATCAGGACATGGAGATTACTTTAAAAACGTTAAACGAAACCCAGGACAACCTGCGCCAGGCTCAAAAACTTGAATCGATCGGAACCCTTGCCGGGGGCATCGCCCATGATTTTAACAATATCCTTTCCCCCATTATGATACATTCGGAAATGGCCATGATGGATCTGGCCCCTGACAGCCCCGTACAGCATAATCTGAAGGAAATATTTAAATCCGGTGAACGGGCAAGAGACGTCGTCAAACAAATTCTTGCTTTCAGCCGAAAGGGGAAAGGAGAACGGGTGGCAATAAAAATCACCCCGATTCTCAAAGACGCTCTTAAAATGCTCAGATCATCCATCCCGACAACCGTCGATATCCAGCAAAACTTAACAACTGAATCGGATACCGTCTTTGCCGATCCTACCCAGATCCATCAGATCATTTTGAATCTTGGCACCAATGCGGCCCATGCCATGAGAGAAAGCGGGGGCATCCTGAAAGTAAATTTGGTACAGGAGGATTTTGATTCAAATCCTTCCGCACGATATCCAGGGATTAATCCAGGCGCTTACCTGAAACTGACGGTGAGCGATACCGGCACCGGGATAGATGATGAAACCATACAGAGGATTTTTGAACCCTATTTCACCACAAAAGGGCCGGGGGAAGGTACCGGAATGGGGTTATCTTTAATTCACGGGATCGTGAAAAGCTACGGTGGCGATATCACCGTAAAGAGTGAACCTGGAAAGGGATCGACTTTCAATGTCTATTTTCCAAGAATCGATGCAGATGTCTCACCGGTTGAAAAATCTTCAGCCAGGCTTCCGGGAGGCACAGAAAGCATTCTTTTTGTTGACGATGAAAAAGGGATGATTGATGCGTTGAAGCCGATGCTTGAAGCCCTAGGATACAAACTGACCACCCGAACCAGCAGCATTGAAGCCCTTGAAGTATTTCGTGCAAATCCTAAAGGTTTTGACCTTTTGATTACCGACATGTCCATGCCGAATATGACGGGAAAAGACCTTGCCATGGAAGTAATGTCCATCCGCCGGGACATTCCCGTTATCTTATGTTCCGGGTTCAGCGAACAGATGGATGATACGAAAACAAAAGAGATCGGTATAAGTGCCTTTATCATGAAGCCTATTATTATACGAGAAATGGCCGATACCATTCGCCGGGTGGTAGATAAAAACGGGACCATTGAACATACATAAAAAATTAGGCGGCCCGGCAGGAGGTTGCCGTTGGGCCGCCTTTACTAAAAGAATGGAGATATAACATGGTAAGGCTATATACTTCACCAAGTTTTCTTGTAATTACCATGCCACAATGTGGCATGTCAAGGTTTTTTTATAGATATTGGACATTGCCATGAACCCTAATTTTATTATACGAAACATAGCCTATGTTGTTCACCGGGTGGTAGATAAAAAATGAGACCAGGATAGGAGAAGACAATTGGACAGACGCTTTATTGATCAGGTTGCAATCATAACGGGCGGCGCAGATGGATTGGGAAAGGCCATCGCGGGGCGCATCGCCGGTGAAGGCGGCACCGTCGCCATTTTCGATATCAACGAAAACACGATGGAAAAGACACGGCAGGAATTATCCGCCCATGGGCATCCGGTAAGCTGCCATGCTGTGGATGTATCGAGCGAATCATCAGTCGCGGCTGGTTTCCAGACGGTGATGGAGTCCTACGGACGCGTGGACATCATGGTCAATTCCGCCGGCATTGTCGGACCGTCCGGGATCAATGTGACAGAGGTGGCAGTTGCTGATTTTGAACGGGTACTCAAAGTCAATACGGTCGGATCTTTTCTGATGGCCAAACATGCGCTGCTGAATATGCAGCCGAATAATTATGGACGGATTCTGCTGGTGGCCTCCATCGCCGGCAAGGAAGGTAATGCGGGCATGTCCGCATACTCAACCAGCAAAGCTGCAGTCACCGGCCTTGTCAAGGCGGCGGGGAAAGAGTTCGCCGAGACCGGAATAACCATCAACGGCCTGGCGCCGGCAGTGGTAAAGACCGCACTTTTAGATGACATACCGCCCGATCAGATAAAATATATGACCGATAAGATTCCCATGAACAGGTTGTGCCGGCTTGGGGAGGTTGCCGCCCTGGGCGCCTGGATCGTCTCGAAAGAGGCTAGTTTCAATACGGCGTTCGTGTTTGACCTGACAGGCGGGCGGGCGACCTACTAGGCAAACAGAATGGGTCGGTGTTTCATCAAATCAAAAGACTGAAAAGAAGGGGGAATATATAGAATGGATTTGGCCAGGGTCATTGAATATGTGGATGTCAACCATGATGTATTTTTGGAACAGCTGTTTGTATTACTCCGGCAGAAGAGCATCAGTGCTCAAAATATCGGGGTGGAAGAATGCAAGAACCTTCTGGTGGATATGATAAAGGATGCCGGAATGCAGGTGGAGGTGATACCCACAAAAGGGCACCCCATTATTTATGCCGAGCACATCTCGGACCATGAAAAGCCGACGGTACTGTTCTACGGCCATTATGATGTTCAACCACCGGACCCGTTGGATGAATGGATCTCACCCCCCTTTGAACCGACCCTTCGGAATGGAAAGATCTATGCCCGGGGTGTGGGGGACAACAAGGGGCAGCTGATGGCACATGTCCTGGCGGTAAAATCCTTCATGAAGGTCCATGGGGCGCTTCCGGTCAATGTGAAATTTGTTTTTGAGGGTGAAGAGGAGGTTGCCAGCCCGAATATTGCAGCCTTTGTTGAAGCGCATCGGGAAAAACTAAAGACCGATCTTGTCTATACCTCGGACGGCCCTCTGGATGGCAGTGGCAAACCGATGGTGGTGTTGGGGGTGCGGGGCATTCTGTATGTGGAACTGGAAGCCCATGGCGCCAAATGGGACAATCATTCCGGAAACAAGGGCGGGGTGGTCCCGAACCCGGCATGGACCCTGGTTGAACTGCTCAACACGATAAAGGGAAAGGACGGAAGGGTTCTCATCGAAGGGTTCTATGATGATGTTGAAATACCGAGCAAAAAGATCATGGACCTGATCCGGACATTGCCCTTTGATAAGGATAACATTCGGGAGACGGTGGGATATGACGGATTCGATATGGATCGGGAATCATACTATCGTAGCTTGACGCTGGAGCCCACATTCAACATTGCCGGATTTACAAGCGGATATGGCGGAGAAGGGTCAAAGACCATTATTCCCCATAAGGCCGTCTTGAAATCGGATATGCGGCTGGTGATGGATCAGGATCCGGACGATATTTTCGAAAAGCTTGTGGCCCATGTTAAAAAACATGCGCCGGAGGTCACGGTGAAACGTCTGGGAGACATGCAGCCGTCCCGGACCTCACCCGATCTCGAAGTCATCCAGGTGATTACAAAGGCCGTGGCCGAGGCTTATGGTGAAGCGCCGATTCTGCTGCCAAGTCTGGGCGGGAGCCTGCCCGACTATGTCTGGACAAAAATTCTGAAAACCCCCTCTGTGGGCGTGCCGTACGCCAATGCAGATGAAAGTAACCATGCCCCAAACGAAAACCTGGAAGTGGATAAATTCTTCAAGGGCATCCGGTGCTCGTGCACTGTACTGTCGGCTCTGGGAAGGATGAAACGATAATCAGTTGAAAGAGAATAACATGCGTCTAAAAAACAAAGTAGCTATCGTTACTGGAGCCGGCAGAGGAATTGGTTCTCAGATTGCCCATAGCCTCAGCCGGGAAGGCGCCGCCATTCTAGTAGCCGATATCGCTCTGGAACGGGCGGAAAAGACCGCCCAGCAGATAAACGAAAGCGGCGGAAAAGCCATCGGTATTTCAGTCGATATCCGGAAATGCGACCAGATCGAGCAAACGGTCTCTGAAACAATACGGGTATTCGGCAGCCTTGATATTCTAGTTAACAACGCCGGCGTTGGCCACTACAAGGCATTTTTAGAGATACCCCTTTCCGAATGGCAGAATGTCATCGATGTAAACCTGACCGGCACCTTCCTTTTTGCACAGGCAGCGGCTAGGAAAATGACAGAGGCTGGATCCGGCAAAATTATCAATATTGCTTCTATCTCCGGGGAGCGGGGTGGGCATGGTCGGGCCGCTTACGGAGCGTCAAAAGCCGCCATCATCCTGCTCACCAAGGTGATGGCCGTCGAATTGACCCATCTTGGTATCAACGTGAATGCCATATCCCCCGGCCCAGTAGATACGGTCATGAGTCGGCAATTCCACGACGACAACACTCGGGCAGCCTATCACCGGCTAATTCCGGCAAAACGGTATGGTAGGGAAAAAGAGATTGCCGATGCTGTAGTGTTCCTATCCTCTGAAGAAAGCAGCTGGATTGCCGGCCATACCATCAACGTAGACGGTGGATTTTGTGCTGCCGGGCTGATGATGGAGTAAGGCGGCCATTGGTGACAAACATGTACCGGAAAAATCACCCGATATGGGTAACGTATCGATATCGCTACTCAGTGATACCGCTAAATCCTAACGATTCCTATTTGATAGATTGATTGGATATACAGAACATGTACGAGACCGCTTCGCGGTAGTTTTATTTCTGTTTCTCCAGCGCCTTCCTTTTAGGTTTTCTCTTCCAATTTGTCATTTCGGTTAAAATTTATAAGCAATCCACCTTAAATTTACCTTTCATTTTCATGAAAATTGTGCAATGTTAGTTACTGTAATTACAATGAAAGATAGAGGGTGGATACTTTGCCCATATCGCATTTTCATGCCAGAATGATTGGCGGCTTCGTACATATTTGTTTTATCCACAATCCCGCATCTGTTAATATCTATTTACAATCCAGACAATATTAAAAACAAAATCCGACACTCTCTTGTTGGACTTATGCGGGGCTATGGATAAAACACTTATTACATACTTGGAATAATTTCATTTACCTTCATGGCTGAGTTTATCTCAATTTCTCACAAGGTGATTATCACATCAAATTAATAGCAAGATAGGTTTTGAAAAACGTCAAATTGTCGGTATCTTTTTTGCAAATCAGTATTGCCGGAAAAGATATTACGGCTTCGCATACCTTAAAACACTGATTGGGTGACAGGATAGTTCCTGCTGATCTTCGGGGTGAAATATTGACCTCAAAATGTCGCTACGAGACAGAACTCCAATCACTCTGTTGGTATGATCCACCACAGGCAGACCGGATATTTTGTTCTCATACATGATCTTGGCCGCATGGGCCACAGTGTCATACTGCTTGACGGCAATCGGGTTGGGTGTCATGATCTCTTTAATTTTAACCTTAGTAAGCAAATACTTCATTTCATGTATTTCCAGAGCAGTGGCATTAGAAGGAGCTGCCCTTCTCAGGTCACGGTCACTGACAATTCCTACCAGCTTGCACTTTTGCATAACCATTAGCCTACCAATGTTCAGTTCATTCATCTTGTTAATGGCCTCAAACAGTGTGTCGTTGACATCAATGTTGACTGCCCCTAGGTTCATCAAGTTTTTCACCAACATTTTAATACCCCCTTTTTATGTATGTCATTTGCATACAAAAGTCGGCATTATTTAGACAAAACTCCTTATTTACCATGCTTGCCAAGGCTCAGAGAAACTTCATGTGCAATCTCCTTGACCATTTCTCCCACTTTCGGAAAATCTTTTGAATCCATCCTGAATGCTGGAGCTGCAATCCCTATACCGCCAGCCAACTTGTCGGTATGATCAAAGATCGGGGCAACCACCCGGGAGACCCCCTTTCTAAATTCCTGATTTTCACAGGCATAGCCGTTCTGCAATACAGTCTTCAGCTCCCGTTCCAACATCTCGATGTTTGTGATGCTCTTTTCTGTCACAGCGGGTAGTCCGATCTTCTTCAAGTTGTTCCTACGTTTTAGGGACTCCATATACGCCAGATACAGCTTGCCCACGGCCGTAACGTGGAAATAAGGGTAAGCGGATCCCACTCTGGAGTACAGCCGCACATCGCCTACTCCTTCTATCTGGTCTATCTTGACCAACTGATCTTGGTCCAGTGTTGATAGCTCCACCATCTCACGTGTCAACTGCGCCAGGCGCTGCATATATGGGAAGGCAACGGTTCTGAGGCTGATTTTGTCCTGTATATGATTACCTATATAAAGGAGTTTCATGCCAAGACGGTAACGCCCGGTCTCCTGCATTTTATCGATCAAGCCCCGGTTGTGGAGAACGTTGAGAATACGTGTCAGAGAAGCACGTGGAATCGGCAATGCATCCTGGATTTCTGAGAAGGTCAGAGGTTCAGAGTATGATGCCATAAATTCGATGACATCAATACCACGATCAAGTGCAGGAGCCAGAGATTTCATTTATTAAAGTCTCATATATGATACATATAAACTCATATATGAGCCTATCGCACATAATAAATAAAGTCAAGTGAGAACTTTTCAGGACCCCTTAATAATCTCGGAGCTGTGAACGGCTGATTCACTGAAGGTTTTCCACATGTTGGACATTTTGGGGCTTATGATCCTCTGCCCATTTTGAACCGGATTTGTAAAATTTGCGGATGTTGGTTTTACTGCTATCAATACAGTGTTTTCATCAATTTTAAAATCCTGTACTATCTCCAATCATCTATGAAACAACTTCGAATGAGCTTATGGACCCTCAGGATATATTTTGCCTGTTTCAAGATTATTCTTTGTTTCCTAGCATCGTTAAAGTACCGATAGTACCATTCATATTTTGTCGCAATTCATCTAAAATTAGACAGCATCGAGCATCAATCCATCTAAAATTTATGCTCACCGCTGTAACTGATTGAATCTAACCGCCGGATAGCAGAATCAATATAAACAGCAACTATGATTTTTATGATGTTTGGAAAAAATCGATCTCTTTTTCAATGTTATTAAGTAACGTGTCATCTTTGTGTGCACCATACGTTGCCAATGCCGCAATGCCGATTATCCCACAAATAACTAATGAAAGAAAAATGCCAAATCGATCTGGAGAATAAAATGTTATTAGCCATACGGAAAGCAATCCGGCGGCAATACCTCCAAGCAAACAAAAGCATAAACAACGCTCACACTTACTTTTTAGAGGTATCGGTGGAGTAAAGTGAATCATATCGCCAATTCCAGCCCGATCAAACTCTGCATTTCCAACGGGCTTTTCGATTCGCCGGTCCTTAAATCTGATAATCAGAAGTTTCTGGATACCCTCTTTCCCGACTGATATCCTTTCTTTTTTTTCAATAACCTCTCCCTGAACCTTAATGGTACGGAGGCGTCTGATTAACATTTCCTCTGCAATGGCACCGATATTATTTCTCACGGTTCTTTTAATCCCTCCTGGTTTTTTTGCCTGAACCTTTCATTCGGTTCAATTCTGGGTGTGATTTTTCCTCTGGATATTTGATTCTCCTATAATCGCTGCAGTTCATTTTTCAAAAAACCTGAGTTCCTCATCAAGGACCTTTAAGAATTTGTTGCGCTTGTGCGAACAAGTCATGGACCAAACTATAATGCTGATCCACCCTGCAACGGCCAGTGAAAGAAGCAAACCCGTTCGATCTGGAAAGTAGTTTATTATTGCCCATGCGGCGCACGCTCCAACAACAATACCAACGAACATGCAGACCCATAAATGGCAGTTGCACTCATCGCATTCGGGTATGGGCGGGGAGAATTGAGCTATTTTTCCAATTTTCGTCTGTTCAAACTCAGCATCTTCCACAGGCTTCTCGAATTCGCGGTCTTTAAATCTGATAAGCAGGAATTTTTGTGGGGTCTCACTGCCCGTTGTTTCCTCTACCCTTTTATCAACCACCTCGCCCTGAACCTTAATTGCAGAGAGCCGATCAATAAGCCTTTCTTCCATTATGGCGGTTACATCTTTTCCCATCTTCGTTTTACCTCCATATTTACTTATCGGCTTCTATCTGCTCCTACGCATCGGGCATGATCGCTCCACACTTGCCGCAATTAGAAATCCTTTCCAAATTGATGATCTTAAGGGAAGATTACACCTTGCTGCTTCCCTTTTTGGATACCAACCCATAAAAGAGGATCTTCATAAGACCATCGAGATAACGATCGATTTCTTCTTCACTTTGGTGTATCAGCCAATTCAACTCAAATCCCCTTAAGGCATAAGCAAGTGCCCTGGCGGTCAAAAGAGGATCATTAAGAGAAAAAACTCCCCTTTCTATCCCGTCCTCTAAAATAGAATTGATGATATCCACCTCATGGCCAAAAAGCTCATTACGAATGCTTTTTGTACTGGGCAAAATATTTTCTATGCCCTCACGATCCAGATTCAAAATATTTATTGCCTTACGCATATATCGGAACTTTGCTTTAACAAATGAGGTCAACTTGTCTTCCGGCAAGGCCTCTTGAGCTACTGAAGATGATACATTTTCCACGATCTCAAGCATTTCCCGGCGTAAAACTTCCATGTAAACTTGGTCTTTGCCCCCATAATATTTGTAGATAGTCGCCTTGGCCACTCTTGAAACGCGGGCCATCTCCTCGATACTCGTTTTCCGGAGGCCGTATCGTGCAAACATGTTTTTTGCGGTATCCAGGATGTAGTCTCTTTTTTCCTGTTTCATAGTTGACCTTCTTTATGTAATAGTTTATACGGTAATCGTTCTATCGTATAATATATAACAATAAAAAAGAGAAACATGTCAAGTGAAAAAGTTCAATAATTAGTGCTTTTCAACCGACAAAGATGGGCTAAGCCGATATTTTGAAAAGGCTCCCCGAGTAAACCGTTCAAGCTCACATGGATCTGAAAGGCGAAGTTCTGCATCCGATTCATTGGGGAACGTTTAACCTTGCTCTACACTCGTGGTACGAACCGATGGTGCGTTTAACAGCCGCTGCTAGCTCCAGAAATATCAAAATCGTAACATCGGCTGTTAGCGAAACCACCGTATACGGAAAACCCATACCAGCGGTAAGATGGTGGGAACAAGCCATGCAATAGCCCAGCAGTGTATTGGATACGCTACTTTTAAAAAGCCAAGGCTACAATTATTTGTTAATTTGATAGAGCAGGATTGACAGGATTTTTTCCGATTTTAATCATCTTCTCAAATGTACAATCGGTCATAGCTTCCTGTAAATCCGATCTAATTTTATACCACAGGAGTAGAAATTGAAGATGGGGTCATTATTAGGCAAAAGAGTGATTTTCTATATTATTTTGTTATCGCTTTTAACATTTGGGATCGGTATCGCAATTTTCCAAAAAAGAGAAAATGCAGATTCGTTTCAAAAGCCGGAAGAATCGATCCGACCGGTTAAAGTCATATATCTTAAAGGGTTGGCGCCTATTGAAACCCGTTCGTTCCCAGGAGTTGTGCAGGCAACGCGTGAAACCGATCTGGCTTTTCGTGTTGGGGGACCTCTAATCGAATTCGATGTCATTATTGGCCAACGGGTTGAAAAAGGAGATGTCATTGCCCGGATTGATCCCAGGGACTTTAGAGTCAATGTCATGCGGCTTTCAGCCGTCATAGATGAAGCGCGTGCCAAATTGAAAGCCATGCGAACCGGAGCTCGTGCAGAAGACATCGCAAGTTTTGACGCTGATCTGAGTGCTGCTGGTGCCCAACTCATAGAGGCTGAGAAGAGCTTTTCTCGTCATAAAAGATTAGTCACCCTAAATGCCGTGTCCCAGGCCCAGCATGATCATGCCCTGGCTGTACTCGATACCGCCAGGGCCAGGGTGGATGCGATGGTCCAAGCGCTTAAGAAAGCACGAAAGGGTGCTCGAATAGAGGACATTGAAGCTGCCGAGGCTGGAATCAGGAGGTTGATGGCAGATTTAAATGCAGAGGAAAATGCATTGAAGGATACGCACCTCATCGCCCCGTATACCGGGTATATCTACAAAAAATACGTTGAAAACTTTGAATATGTGGAAGATGGAGACGCCATTGTTTCATTGCTGGATTTCTCAAACGTGGAGGTTCATACCATGATTCCGGAAGAATGGCTTATTCGCCGGTCGGAATTTGAAACGGTTACCTGCACACTGGATGCATATCCCGGCCATGTAATAAATGCCAAGATACATGAGATCGGGCGAAAAACAGAAAAGGCGAGTCAGAGTTATCCGCTGTCCGTATATCTCGAACTCAAGGACAATCTGGTTGTTGAACCGGGAATGGCTGCCACCCTGAATATTGAATTGAGAAAACCGGATCAGTCGGATACCATTTTCAGGCTACCCCTCGGAGCGGTGTTTGCCGGGCCGGGCGACAATTCTTGTGTATGGCGAGCCGATCCGCAATCCATGCGGGTATCACGGAGCCGGGTAACAGTAGGAGAATTGAGCCACGGGACGATTTTTATCACAAATGGCCTCAATGCTGGAGATTATGTAGTCACAGCCGGCGCCAAATTCCTCAGAGAAAATCAGAAGATTCGTTTTCTAAACAACACCCCGAGTGATGCCTCATGAAAGTCACCGAATATGCAATTACGAAACGAACGGTTTCCTACTTCCTGACGCTGACCATTATAGGGGGTGGGCTCATCGCGTATCAGAGACTGGGGCGGCTTGAATTTCCCACATTTACCATTAAAACCGCGGTTGTTGTCACGCCCTATCCCGGCGCCTCCGCTGAAGCGGTTGAGCAGGAGATAACCGACCTGTTGGAGCAGGCGGTACAACAACTGGCCCAGATCAAAGAGGTTCGGTCCATCTCCCAGACCGGTTTATCCATCATCTATGTGGATATTCAAAACAAATACTTCAACGATAAGATTCCTCAAATATGGGATGAACTTCGACGCAAAGTGTCAGACGTTCAGGATCGACTGCCTCCCGGTGCCGGCCGTTCACATGTCAATGATGATTTCGGTGATGTCTACGGTGTTTTTTTTGCCGTAACCGGTGTCGGCTACTCATACGAGGAGATCAAAGATTATGTCGATTATTTAAAGCGTGAACTGCTCCTGGTCAAAGATGTAGCCAGTGTAAACATCTGGGGCGACCAACAGGAGGTTATCTACCTGACCCAGTCTAGGGCGAGAATGTCAGAACTGGGTGTCTCCATGCAGAATGTTTTAAACACCCTCAACCTACAAAACCGTGTGAAGGAGGCGGGGCAGGTTAAAGTCGACCATGATTATATCCGCATTGCCCCGACGGGAGAGTTTACGGATGTCGCTGATCTTGGCGATCTGCTTGTGCGCAGTGACGATGAGGGGAACCTATTCTATCTCAAAGATCTGGTAGACATTCATCGGGGGTATGAAGATCCTCCCAGGTGGCTACTGCGCTACAATGGTCGGCTTGCACTGGGGCTCGGTATATCCACTGTTGACGGTGGAAATGTGGTGGAAATGGGAAAGGCAGTATCGAAGCGTATCGAAGCGCTTAAGGCTGAAAGACCCGTGGGCATGGAACTGGGCATCATTGCGTATCAATCCGACCTAGTATCCGCGTCGGTGAAATCCTTTATCATCAATCTGGTGGAAGCCGTGGCCATTGTTATCTTTGTGCTGTGTCTCACCATGGGGTTTGCCAGCGGGATCCTGATGGGAGTGATCCTTCTGTTGACCATCCTTGGTACGTTTATCGTAATGCGAATGATGTCCATCGATCTCCATCTGATATCTCTGGGTGCGCTCATTCTGGCCCTGGGTATGCTGGTGGACAATGCGATTGTGGTCACCGAGGGTATCCTGGTTCGGGTCCAACAGGGGATACCGCGAAAAAAGGCGGCTGTCGAAACCGTGTCGCAGACAGCCTGGCCGTTGCTGGGCGCAACGTTGGTGGCGGTTTTAGCCTTCGCTGCCATCGGTACATCCGAGGATTTCACCGGTGAATTCCTCATGAGTCTGTTTTTGGTGATGGCCATCTCCCTGGGGTTGAGCTGGATTTTGGCCATTACCCTGACACCGTTGTTTTGTGTGCAGTTTCTCCCAAAAAATAAATCCGGTAAAAAAGTCGATCCATACCGAGGTATGACGTTTCAATTCTATCGCCATCACCTGAATCTTTGTTTAAAACACCGGGCTTTATCCCTACTGGGTCTGTTTGTGCTCTTGGTGAGCGCTATTATAGGCTTTACTTACGTGGAAAACAGTTTTTTCCCCAACGACAACCGAAACCAGTTCTTGATTGACTATTGGCGCCCCCAGGGGACCCATATTATAGAGACGGCTTCGGATATGGAAAAACTCGAAAACTATTTAGGCGGGTTGGAGGAAGTCTCTGCCACCGCAATCTTTGTCGGACAAGGTGCTTTACGATTTCTACTGACCTATGAGCCCGAAATGCCCAATACCAGTTATGGCCAGCTTCTGGTAACCGTAAAAGACTATAGAAAGATCGATTCATTGATACCCCAAGTTCGCGCCTATATCCAGTCGCATTGTCCGGATGCACAGACCGTGGTCAAGAAATTTGTTCGGGGCACGGGCAAAGGCAGTAAAGTCGAAATTCGTTTCAGAGGGCCGGACATTGCCGTTTTAAGACAGCTATCCGAACAGGCCCAGGCCATTATGGCCTCTGATCCCCTGGCGACTGAAATCAAAGATGACTGGCGTCAAAGCGTCATGGTGCTCAGGCCCCAGGTCGTGGAAGCCAAGGCACGGCGGTTGGGCATCACCCGGGATCGAATCACGGATACCATGGCCATAAATTTTTCAGGAAAAGCCATCGGCCTGTACCGTGAAGAGAACAAGATGATCCCGATAATCTTAAAGGCGCCGCAAGACGAACGCGATACTGTGGACCAAGTCAATGACATTGTAGTGATCAGCCCTGCCAGCGGGAAAAGTGTTCCCTTACGTCAACTTGTCTCCAACGTGGAGACAAGTTGGGAAGCCCCAATCATTCGCCGCAGAAACCGTGAACGGACCATCACCGCGATGTGCAACCCGCTTCACGGAAATGCGAGTGTGCTGTTTAATCGGATACGATCCGAAATCGAATCGATCACCCTGTCGTCGGGTTATGAAATGGCCTGGGGTGGGGAGTACGAAGGGTCTACAGATGCCCAACGGGCCTTGTTTCAAATGGTTCCGATATTCTTTTTGGCCATGGTTGTTACTGTGGTGATTCTCTTCAATGCATTTCGGCAGACCGTAATCATTTTTTTGTGTCTGCCGTTGGCGACCATCGGGGTTGCCGGCGGGCTTCTTCTCACCGGCGTACCCTTCGGTTTCATGTGTCTGTTGGGGTTTTTAGGATTGTCGGGCATGCTCATTAAAAACGCCGTTGTTCTCATCGACCAGATCGATCTTGAAATCCGTGAAGGCAAAGATCCATATGAGGCCATTCTTGACTCATCGGTTAGTCGACTCCGTCCGGTGACGATGGCGGCACTCACCACGGTGCTGGGCATGCTGCCGTTGCTGACCGATGTGTTTTTCGCAGGAATGAGTGTTACCATTATGGGTGGTCTGACCTTTGGTACGGTGTTGACCCTGATCGTGGTGCCGGTACTGTATGCGACATTTTATCGCATTCCATATCCCGGGCAGTCAAAAATGGCAATTTACAAGGCCCTGTCTGCCGAAATGACCACTTCATGACAATGAGTCGAATCCGTTATATGGGATCATTCTCCAAACCTCCGAAATGGTATTCGAAAGAATAAAGTCAAATCAATATTGTATTTAGTGAATCAGCCACGCTCTATCGCCAGTGATATCCGTTTCGAATCTTGAATATTTTGCTGAAATGGATTGCAACGATATCATTGCAATATCAGTTTTCAGATTCAGGGAATCATCGGTCCGGATTCAATAAAACCAGAGTTGAATTTTCTGATTTCACTGCAAAAAATAAATTAACCGAGATTCCCTTGATCTGTTCATTATCAAATCCCATACCTACCGTTTATCCGATCTTGCCGGCGGCTTTCAACGCTTCGATCTCTTGAGCATCGTAACCCAGCTCTTTCATCAGCTCGTCGGTGTGCTCGCCGAGTTCCGGCGCCTTACGCGTGATCTTTGCAGGGGCCTTTGAAAGTTTGATGGGGTTGTTAACAACTTCGACCGGTCCGTAGTCGGGATGATCCCATTTCATAAAGAAGTCATTGGCTCGGGCCTGCTCGTCGCGCGTCACTTCCAGAGGGGTTGTGACGGGTGACCATACCAGTTTATTGGCGCTCAGGATATCGATCCATTCGGCATAGGGCCGGGTCAGAAAGATATCCTCGATAATTCGAATCAATTCAAAGGCATGTTCGGCCCGGTCTTCGTATGTGGCGAATCGCGGGTCATTTTCCAGCTCGGGGTGCCCGACAGCGGCGCAAAACGCAGGCCAGTAGTGCTGGGCGTTTGTCATACCCAGCATGATCCACCGTTTGTCCTTGGTCGGATACACATTCCGGATGGGATTCCCCATGGTTTTTCGCTGGGGCCGAACCGCGTCTTCGCCGGTGATGAGGCATCCGGCCACATCGAAACCCAGCACCCAGACGGCGGTGTTGTAGAGGGAGACTTCCACCTCCTGGGCCTCTCCGGTCCGTTCCCGCATGTAAAGGGCGGACATAATGCCGGACAGAAGACTTAAGGAGGTGACATGGTCTCCGTAAGCGGGCCGGGAGATGTTGGGTGCGGAGTCGATATCGTGCATGAGATCCATCACACCGCTGCGGGCCCAGAATGCAACCGAATCGTATCCGCCGGTGTTTTTCTCAGGCCCCTTCTGACCATATCCTGTCAGGTTCGCATAGATGAGCTTTGGATTGGCTTTTTGCAGCGTTTCGTAGCTTAAATTGAACTTTCCCACCTCATAGGGTCTGAGATTGTTGACGAAAACATCTGCGCCGGCAATCAGTCTGTGCAGGGCCTGCTGGCCCTCATCCGATTTCAGGTTGATGGCGATGCTCTTCTTGTTTCGGTCCACATGCTCCCACAGATAGTTGATTTTGTTTGGCTTTGCCCACCCCGACATCCCCTGCTTCAGCAAATGGCGCTGGTTGTCGCCGCTTCCCGTAGGCTCCACGTGGATGACCTCCGCGCCCCAGCTTCCCATAAGCATCCCGACGATCGGCATGGCGACGGCCCCTCCGACTTCGACTATCCTGACCCCTTCCAGTCCTTTTGGCATCGATCCTCCTTTGACTTGCTTTTCCGCGTTAAGCGGGAATTCCACCTGCCGCCTCTATTGCCGCAGCCTTTTCCCCTTCGCGCCGGGCGATGGCTTCGGCCCGCTCGAGTATATAATGAATATGCTTCATGTTGGCCACATCATACATGCGGCCGTCGACCGATACGGAGCCTTCGCCGTTGGCATAGGCCTCGTCCAGGGCCGTTTTAATCCTTCTGGCCAGCTCCAGATCGTCCTCCGGTGGTTTAAAGCCGGTATTTGCGGCATCGACCCACCCGGGATGAATCAGCACGGCCCCGAGATAACCCATCCAGGAGGCATGGCGGCAGGCCTTTAGCATGGCCTCTTTGCCCATCTTGACATTGGTGAAGTCCACATTGTTCTGAGCCCCCAGGCCGCAGCACTGAACGTTGGCTGAACGGGCTGCATAAAGGAGTCTGTTTTCGGCATAAAAAAACTGTTCGAAATTGAGTTCCGAAAAACTGGGAAACCCCATGTTGACGGAAAGATCGGTCTGTCCGTTGTTGACCTGAACGATTCTGGGGCTGGCTTCGGCGATTGTCGCTACGTGAACGATGCCTCTTGCGGTTTCGACGATCAAATCAAACTGGATCTTTCCCTCGGGAAGCCCCCGCTCTTTTTCCAGCTGGGTCACCATTTGGTCGATGCGCTGGATTTCTTCAGCCGATTCGCTTTTGGGAATCATTACCGAGGTCAGCCCCGGGATAATGATCGCGTCCAGGTCCTCTTCCTCAAGGCCTCGATTGATACGAACCTGGATATCCGCCCCCCCCTTGTTGACCTGGGGGATGACATCCTTGACCATTTTTCGCGCCGATGCCTTATCGGCAGGCGCCACGGCATCTTCCAGATCCAGAATGATACAGTCGGCCCCACGGGTCCAGGCCTTTACCACAAATTTTTCCCGGTTTACGGGAACAAACAACTTGGATCTTCTCACCAGGCTGTTGCGGGTCACGGTATTGGTATCTCCCATTAATCTCTCCTCCATTTATGTATTAATAATTCTGTAATTTATTGTTCAGTCGTTTTACAAAAGACTCGGAAGCCACGTGGACAGCACCGGAACATAGGCGACCAGCAGCAGCACGACAAATTGGACAATCAGAAGCGGAAAGGTCTCCCACATCACATCGGACAGCGTGGATTCGGACATCTCTTTGACAAGGTACAAGATGAGTCCCATGGGGGGTGTCAGCAATGCAATCCCCAGGGCAAGAACGAATACGGCTGAAAAATGAAAGGGATCGATGCCCACCTTCTGGACCAGGGGAATCATCACGGGGGTGAAGATAAAGACCATGGCCAGCACATCCAGCACGCATCCGATCACCAGCAGGAAAACAATCAGAAGGGTCAACACGACAAACTTGTTGGTGCTGATGGATAAAATCAGTTCGACCAGGTTATCACCGACGCCGGTATTGACCATGACCCAGCCGAAAAAACCGGCCGTGGCGATGATCATCAGCAGGTTGGCCACCGCCTGGGCGGTTTCCCGGATAAGATCCGCGAATTTGGAAAAAGAGAACTCCTTGTATAAAATGGACAGGAACAGGGCATATATAACCGTCAGAATGCCCGTTTCGGTAACGGTGACGATACCGAATACCACACCTCCCACGACGATGGCGGGTGTGACCAGCACCAGGATGCCTTCGAAAAACGCACGGAACATCTCCTTTACGGTGGCCCGTTTTTCGGTTCTCGGATACCCCCGCTTTTTAGCGATGATATAGCAGTACAGGAGCATGGACAGGCCGAGCAGAATTCCGGGAATGGCGCCGGCCAGGAAGAGGTTTCCGATGGGCAGTTCCACCAGCACGCCGATCAGAATCATGGGGATACTCGGCGGAATGATATGACCGATGGTGGAGGTGGCGCCGGTGACGGCTGCCGCGTAGGCAGATGGATACCCGTCCTTTTTCATGGCCGGGATCAGAACGCTTCCGATAGCAGAGGTGTCAGCCACACAGGAGCCTGAAACACCGGCAAACACCATGCTGGCGATGACGTTGATCAATGACAGGCTTCCGGTAATATGACCGATGATCGTTCTGGAAAAATCGATCAGCCGCTGGGTCAACCCCCCCGCCACCATGATGCTGCCGGCCAGATAGAAAAAGGGAATGGCCATTAAGCCATAGTGCTCGGAGGCGAGAACCATCCGATTCGGAAGCTGTATCAACATATGGTGCTGGCCGGTCACCAGAAGAAAAACGAAAGCCGATACCCCCATGGATAGGCTGATGGGAAGGCCGATAAACAAAAGGAGCAGAAACACACCGAAAAGAAGAATCAAATCCATGAGGTTTTTCCCTTCAAGACTTTTTGGGCAAACCGAACATCTGTCGAATTTGCCGGATGAACACCCCCATGAGATAGACGATCATCAGGGAACCCACGATGGGAGCCACCGAAAAGAGGACATCCCGGTTGAAAGGCAGGGCGTCATATTCGGCGCTTGCCTGAATAGCGGTAACTTTTATCCCGTAATAGACAACCAGGATCATAAACAGGATTGAAACAAGGGAGTTGAAAATGGCAATCCCTTTACGGAGCGGCTCCGGGAAGTATTGTTCGAAAAAGTCCACGCGGATCTGCTTCTCATCCCGCATCCCGGTCGCCCCCCCTATCCAGATCAACCAGACGAAAAAAAACAGAGCTGCCTCGTAGGGCCACCAGAGCGGCTGATTCAAAATGTATCTGAAAAATATTTGAATCGCCACCGTGCCCGCCATCAAAAGGAGTATTAAGGCTGCCAGCGAATCGATGTAACGGTTAATTTTTTGCCAAATCATGAGCAGTTTTCCCCTCTTTCCGGCTTTTCTACTGAAAGAAAATACCCTGTCGGCGTGCCGAGTCAAGACCCCCGGTGGCCGCTCTCCATCCGCCCTTTTATGGCGGGAAGCGGAGAGCAGCCGTTATCTTCACCGGAGTGTGGTTCTGCCTTAGGACCTTATTTTCTGGACTGCTTTAACTGGGCTTCGATTTTATCCATAAACCCCTTGTCCCACATCTTGCCGTCGAATTTTGTGAAAACGCGCTGGCCGATCTTCTCAAAGGCCGCCCGATCCACCTCCTTTGCAGGAATAAAGGTCATCCCCTTATCCTGGATGAGTTTATAGGCAGTCTTCATATCCTGAGCTTTCAGCTGGTTGCTGTATTCCGCAGCCATTGCGCACCCGTCGATCAGTATTTTCTTAAAGCTGTCCGGCCATTTTTTCCAGTTGTCGACCGATGTATAGAGCATGAAAGTACCGAAGGCATGGTCCAGCTCGATGTAATACTTCTGTACCTCGTAGAAGCCCTGTCCCACAACCTGATCGACGCCGTTGTCCTGCCCTTCCACAACCCCGGTCTTCAGTGACATGAAAAGATCGGTAAAGGAGAGCGGGGTCGGTTTGGCGCCGGTCTCTTTAAAAAAGGCCTGAATCGATTTCATTCCCGGAACCCGGATCTTGAGTCCCTTTATGTCGGCGGGTTTGTATATGGCCGTGTTGGTGGTGGTCAGCGCTCTGGCTGAACGGTTTCCGAAATATCCGACGAACTGGATTCCGCCCTTGGAAAAATCTTTGTACATTTGAAGACCCGTAGGGCTTTGAAAAAATTTGGCCATCTCCTGGTTGGTTCTGAATCGGAATGGCGCTGCTGTGGCATTAAAGTTTTTGCCCTCTTTCCACTCGCAGGGCGTATTGTTTGTACCCAGAACAAAGGTCAGACTCCCCATCTTAATCTCGCCGAAAGTGGCTTTGGCGTTTCCGAGCTGCCCGCCCAAAAACAGTTGGACCGTCTGTTCGCCGTTTGTTTTCTCCTTGACATAATCGGCAAACTTCACGGCCGCCTGACCGGCCCAGGATTTGGCTGCAAATTCAGATCCAAAGCGAAGCTTTGCGGCATCCGCCGCCTGCGGTGCGATGCTGACTGCCATCGTCACGACCATGGCCATTGCCATAAACAAACACCATTTTTTCATCACAATCTCCTTTTTTATAGAACAGGTTAGAGAATAAATAGCCAAAGGGACAACCGGTCCGCTTTGGGTCGAGAGGGAGGAAGATCACCCCTCAGGTCCACGCACATCCTTTAAAAAAGTAAAATTATTAATTCAAACGCGGGCTGTTTCTTTTTTTCTCAAACTCCTTTAACAGGAGCTCCATATTTGTGGTCGTATGGCGTTCCATGAGGGTTCTGGCTTTCTCGGGTTCCCGATTAATGATCATATCGGAGATATTGCGATGTTCTCTGAAATCGACCCTCTGGTCCCGCAACTTTAAAACGACGGTGTTTGCCCATCTAATTTTTTTTCCTGCCGATTGATAGACTTTAATGAGCGTTTCATTCTTCGAACATTCAACAATATAGTCATGAAATCGTAGCACCAACTCTCTTAACTTGCCCTGCTTGTCGGGGGAAAGGTTTTTTCCCATCTGATCGACCAGATCTCTTATGATTTTATGATCTTTTTCTGTGGACCTCACCGCCGCCTGCATGGTGCAATAGGCTTCCACGATAATTCTTAATTCATAGGTTTCGCGGTACTCATTTATATCGAATGCTTTAATGTTCCGGCCGAAATCTTTTTTTTCGACCAGGCCCTTATCTTCAAGCCGATTGAGCGCTTCCCGGGCAGGCCCCCGGCTCACACCGAATTCTTTTGCCAATTGGCCTTCGCTGATCTTTGACTCGGGCGGTATGGTGCCGGATAAAATCTGTTCCTCCACGAGTTCGACAATTTTGTCGACATAGGTTTCCCGCTGCGGACTCAGTTTATAAGAATTTGTAGCCATATGTTCCTTCCATCGGAATAGACAAAGTGATGATTGACAGTCGACCTGTTGACCTGTATACGGGTTTACAGGTTGATCGTCAAGTCTGTTTTTTTTATTTAAGCGTTGATAAATTTTACTGTAACTAATCAGGTAGATAGGCTGTAGGCATTTAGGCTGAGGAACCGCAGGAGGGAAATATGCGTGATCATTCGAAACTCAGAGCGTTTGAGTTAGCTGATGAACATGACAGTTCTACCTACGAATCAAAAATTGTAGAGGCCGAAAAGGTTTTGGGCGCCCTGCTTCAATCAGTGCGCAAATAGCGCAGACTTCGTAAGCCAACAGCCTTCAGCCTACAGTCTATGCACCCTGAACAGTTACGTTTCCTGTGACTGAATAGAGAGGAGAATTATAGATGACCGACACGGATAAGCGTTCGATATTAATAGCCGAATCAGATCTTACTTATTTCTGCGTAGAGGTTTTAAAGAGACTCGATCTTCCGGCCGGAGAGGCCGAAATTGTCGCAGATTGCCTGGTCGAGGCCGAACTGCGTGGCGTTCATTCACACGGCGTGATCCGCTTCCCCATCTATGTCCAGCGCCTGCAGTCAGGTGTTTTTAACCCCCGTCCGAATATCCGGGTTACCCGCGAGACACGAACCACCGCGGTGATGGACGGCGACAACGGCATGGGCCAGTTCGTCAGCCTCCGGGCCATGGAGCTTGCCATTAAAAAGGCAGAGGACGGCGACTGCGCATGGATCGCCGTGAACAACAGCAACCATAACGGCACCGAAGCCTATTTTGCCCAGATGGCCCTGGAACACGACATGATTGGTTTCTGCTTCTCGGTGGGCGGCATCAACCATGTCGCCCCCTGGGGAGGTGCGGAGGCCATGCTGGGAAACAACCCCTTTGCAATCGCCATACCGGCCGGCGAGGAACTCCCGGTGGTTCTGGACATGGCGTGCAGCGTTGCTGCACGCGGACGGGTCAACGTCGCCGCCGCCCGGGGGGAATCCATCCCCGAGGACTGGTGCACGGATGCACAGGGTCGGCCGACCACAGACCCCCACGAGGCCCTCAAAGGGTTTGTATTGCCCATCGCCGGTGCCAAGGGATATGCGCTGACCACGGTTATCGGCATGCTCAGTACGATGCTTTCAGCCGGCGCCTTTGGCACCGATGTCACCCATCTCTACGATGACCACAAGCGGCCACAGAACATCGGCCACCTGCTGGGGGTCCTGCCGGTCGCCTCTTTTTGCGATGCGGCAGAATTCAAACACCGCATGGACAAGGGCATTCAAGACATCAAAAACGTAAAAAAGGCCCCGGGCGTCAGCGAGATTTTCCTGCCGGGAGAGCGGGAGTACCGGACCCTGGTGGCATGCCGCAAATCCGGAATCCCGGTAGCGGTCGGCACCGTCGCCGAACTACAGGCGCTGAGCAAGGAATTCGGAGTGCCGCTGCCCCTGATGGTTTGACGCGACAGTTGCATACCAAAGATGTGGGCCAGGGATACGGACATGGGGGCTTAGGGCATAGCCGTCAGGTTAAGAAAATTTATAACCGTTTATGGGGTGTTGAGTAATGAAGTAACGAGCCTCGGAATACTGAAAATCCCAAATAACAAATCCCAAATAACAAACAAATTCCAATGACTCAAATTCAAAATATCAAACGGTATTTAATGGTCTATTAATTTAATATTGTAGTTTGAGACTTATAATTATCTGCGCAACTGAAAACCTCAAATCAAAACCACCGCGCCCTCCTGAATGTGAAAGCAGGTTTTGGTAATTGGATATTGGGATTTGAGATTTATTTGTAATTTGGTGCTTGTAATTTGTAATTTATTCAATTTCAATTGATTACACTTTTTGTACACAATGTCGAAGCTTTTCGCCCCAATTAAACCTGACGGCTATGGGGCTCTGGGGTGACTTTTCAGGTGGGTATTATTTTAGTGTGGGGATTTTCCCAAAAGGTGAGGGGCTGGCTCACGGCTCACGGTTTTGGCCCCGAATTCTTATTTATATCCGTTATTTTCCCCCGAGGATCCGTTCGAGATCCTTCGCCGGCACCCACCCCCGCTTTTCCCGGGATAAGTGAACCAGCGCCCAGCCGTCTTCTGATCTTTCCTGTTTCACGATCGCCCCTTCATGGAGTTTAAAAAGAACCGTATCGTAAGGGTCCGGTCCGGAGCGTACGTTTACCTCTTCATTGAGAATGACGGCACGGGTATCGGTATTGAGTCGATACCATTTATACCCGAAAGCGGCTGCGGTAATCATGGCGAATATCAGCAGAATGAAAAATAGATAATAGGTCCACTCGGCCCTGTAAAACAGCCGTATTAAAAGAATCAGGAAAAAAGAGACATTTAAAACGAAAAACGACCAGAACAATTCACTAAATGTCAAATCATCGAGCCAGAAAAAGCTCTGGGAGATAACACTTCGTGAAACCGGCATGACATCCCGGATCTGGTCATGGGCGAAACGGAGATTAAAATTCAGGTCCGCATCCCTTGGCATCAGGAGCCGGGCTCTTTCATAAAACAGGATGGCCCTTCCGAGATCATTTAAACGGAGATAGGCATTTCCCAGGTTATAATGGATGTGTCCATTCCCATGGCCGTTTTCAAGTAGATGACGATACCCATCAACGGCATCATGAAACCGGTCTTCTCTGTATGCCTGATTGGCCTTGAAAAAAAAATCTTCGGCCGAATCTCCATCAGCACAGAAACCCTCAGTGGTCGGGAAGAAAACCCGGAAAAACAATGCGATCAAAACGGCCAGCCTTTTCATCGAATCTCCTTCTCGATATCTTTGACAAGGTCTAAAAAGGCATGTGCCTGATCTGTTTTTAAGTGACCGTTTCCGGTGTAGACGGCATTTTCAAGTAACTGGACCATGGATCGTAATGTTTCAATGATGTCCGGATCGACCTTCATGGATCTCATCATTCCGGCAGCTTCATCGGACGTAAGCACCCCGATAGAGAGTGAAAACCGATTGTTCAGGTAATTTCTCAAGGCATCCATTAAATCTTGATGGCTGAGCCCCTTTTCACTGCACTGTCTATAGAATTTACGGGCCGCCTTTTTTGAACGAGTGGCTGCCTGTGTATCCGCTTTCTGCCTTCTGATCTTTAACGTGAAAAAGGCAACCATGTATAAAAATATGGGTCCGAGGAGCATCCCGAAAATAAACACCCGGTTTGTGAAAATTCGAGAGGGTGCGGTGAGATTTTTCATAGACATGTGGATAGGAAGAATATCTCGGCCAAGGGCCTCTATTTCCTTTTTATCTATCTTAACGCTGATGCCCTCTGGCTCGGGAGCCGGTCCGGCAGCCACTGTCTGTTCTCTATCCGGAGATCGTACGGATAGGATGTGGAGTGGAGTCGTCAGGGTTTCGTAGGTCTTTGCTTTCGGGTTAAAAAAACTGAGCTTCATCTGGGGGATCTCTAAACGCCCTTTGGTTTCGGGCACCAGCGCCCACTTCATGGTTTTCTCTCCCTGGAGCCCCGTCTCTGCCTGTTTAACGTTCAGAACCGGTTGATCGGCATAGGTCTTTGCATCTTTCAATTCGGTAATTGTCAGATCCGGAATGCGCTGAACATTTCCCTGGCCCCTCACCCGAACCGTTAACGTGGCCGACTCCCCGGCTGTAACCGTGCCCGGGTCCAGATCAGATTCCATGGTGAACTGCCCCACCAGGCCACTGAAACCGATCGGCTTCCCCGCAGCCGGCAAGGGGTGCACGCTCATGTTCACCGGGTCACTTGCCACCGATATGGGGCGCCCGGCGGAAAAGGAAAAAAAAGGATCATCAAAAACACTCCGCCGCCGGTGATTTCCGGTTTCAAACACCGTCATGTTCATACTTGCCGGACCGATGATATAGGATCCCTCGTTACTGGAAACGACGGCATACCGGACTTCTAAAACTTCATACTCCCGCCCGTTATAAACGGTTTGATAATTCCGGGGTTTTCCAAGCTGATTCAGTTTCAGGTGCTCAGGCTCCGGCAGGTTGAGAGAAATGTCCCGGATGCCCGTTCGGCTGTATAGTTTCAATACATACCGGGTCTGTTCTTCCACGTAAACTTCGTTGGCGGATATCTCCGCAGTTAAGAAAAGATTCCCCCGGCTGTCTTCAGATGCAGCCGGCTTTTTGACCTTAAGGGTGTGGGACTGGCTGAGAAATGATTTCCCATCGATTTGTACTTCCGCAGGACCGATCTTATAGGTACCCTCTTTTTTGGCCTGTAGGTAATAGGTATAGTCGATGCCTGAAGTTACTTTTCCGTTGATGATCTCAACCCGGCTTGAGGTTCCCCCCTGGCGGACAATAAAGTTTTCCAGCCCTTTAACAACCGGATCTGCCTGGGTTTTTCGGCTTCCGGAGACACGGACCGTCACCCGCACGGAATCGACCCGCGTGGCTTCCGTTCTGTCCAGAGAAAGACCCACGGATACGGCTGCTTCGCCCGAGGCGAGAGGGATCGCCAGGTGGATAATAAACAATGCGAATATGATGAGCCTTCTCATTTGGATGCCTGTGATATGCTACCAGTCTTTACCCGACGACGCACCGTGTTTTTTCTCCCCCGGGAGTAAAAACTGCAGCCGCCTTGAGGGGTCTTCCTTGATATTGTCCAGCAACGCTTCGGCCCGTTGCCTGTCAAGCGAGGCGGCATTGTTATCGGATGCGTCTTTCTGCTCATCCGGGGGTAATTGCCGGAGCGTCTTCAGCTCTCCTTTCAAATCGTTAGGCGATGCCTCTTTTGTCTTATGATCTTCATTTGCCTGGTTTTCATTTTCTCCTTTATGGGATTTGTCCTGTTTTTCTTCTTTCGCCTCTTCTCCTTCCTTTTTCTCCCCGGACGACCGCTGATCTTCCGGGTCCTTTTCTTCCTGGTTTCCCTCCGGGTTCGCCATATCCTCTTTTTTCTTCTGCTCTTCTTTCTGTTTCTCCAGAGCCCGCAGAACCAGTTCCATATTGAACCTTGCATCCCCATTGGACGGATCCTTTAGAAGGATCTGCCTATAAAAGGCAACAGCCGAGGCATAGTCGCCCAATTTATACGCGGTGTTTCCCAGGTTGAAAGCGACTTTTAGCCGAATCGGATCCTCTTGGTCGTCTTTATCATTTTGGGTTCGCCGCCAAACGCTGGAAAAGGCCGCCATCGCCCCCTTGTAATCCTTGTTCTGATAGGCGGAACACCCCCGGTTGTATCGATAACGGATGTCTTTCGGATGATCCATATCCAGCTGGGCATATGCGCTCTCGGCTTCGGCAAAACGCTCCTGTTTGTAGAGCTGGTCCGGATTTTCATCTGCAAACGCCGGGGAAAATATGGATGCGCCGTGGGTGATAAAGAAAATCAAAAAAAAGACCGATAAATTCTTTGCCGTCGATTTGCCTTTTTCAGCGATGAAACCTTCGGTAAGGAGCAGCAGCAACGCAGCCAGGATAAAGAAGGTGAATCGTTCGTCATAGATTTTTATTTTTCCGCTTTTTAATGTCCGTGCCTGGGTCATCGATTTGATGCCGTCAAAATAGATGATATCCAGATCAAGGTCTCCGGCCATCGAGCGGACGTATCGCCCGCCGGCATCGGCCGCAATCTCCTTTAAGCCGTTCTCATTCAACTTGGAGAGGATGAGTTTCCCCTCTTTATCTTTTTTAAATCCGCCCTTCCCCTCTTCCTGGGGGATCGGACCTCCTGACAATTCCCCGATACCGAAAACAAAAATCTTAACGCCCCTTTTATTTGCAATGCGGGCCGCCTCCACACTACGGCCTTCATTGTCTTCGCCATCGGTTATCAGCAGCATCACCTTATCGGTCTCGGCTTTAAAATCGAACGCCGACAGCCCGGTTTCGATGGCCGCACCCAGATCGGTGCCGGCCGCGGGGATCAAGCCGGGTTCCAGAGCATTTAGAAAGAGTTGAAGAGCCGCATAGTCCAGTGTTAGGGGGCATTGCACAAATGCAGCACCGGCAAATGCCACAAGACCTACCCGGTCCCCTTCCACCACTTTCAAAAAATCAATAATTTCCCTGCGCGCCTGTTCAAGTCGGTTGGGTTTTAAATCTTCCACCATCATGCTGGGCGAGACATCCACCAATATCATGACATCCACGCCTTTTTGACTGACTTCCTGGTAGGAGCTTCCCCAACGTGGACCGGCCAGTGAAAAAACAAGAAGCGCCAGGGTAAAAAGGAGCAATATGCCTTTTAGCAACCGTATCCCCCGGTGGTCTTTTGCGGTTAATCTCATAAGCAGAGCTGCATCGGCAAACTGCGCCATGGCAGTTTTCTTCTTGCGATTCTGGACAATCAGCGCAAAACATACCAGCGGTAAAAACCACAAAAAGTTCAACACCCACAAATGCGTCAGTATCATGGAATGACTCTCAACACGGTTGTTTTTAATATAATTTCCAAACACAACAACAGAATCGCCGGAACAAGAAAGTATGGGTAGAGTTCTTTAAAATGGAAAAACTCCTTGACCGTGGCCTCTGTTTTCTCCTCCCGATCGATCATTTCATAAATTTTTGACAATCGTTTGCTATCAGCGGCCCTGAAATACTGCCCGCCTCCGATATCGGCGACCTTCCGGAGGGTGTCTTCATCAAGATCCACCTGTTGTTTCACGACACGGCGCCCGAATGGGGTATCGACCACAAACGGGGCAGGCCCCATCCCCCCCACACCGATCGTATAGATCTTTATCCCCAATGCCTGAACCGCTTCAGCAGCCTCCTCCGGTGTTAACTCCCCGGCATTGTGTCGGCCGTCGGTCATGAGAATCAGGATTTTTGATTTGGCGTCGAGATCTTTGAGCCGTTTGCCCCCGATGGCGATGGCCGTACCGATGGCGGTTCGATCTCCGGCCATACCGACTTTCATTTTTTTCACCAGCCCCAGCAGCAACCCCTTGTCCAGGGTTAACGGGGCCTGTGTGAACGCGTCATCTCCGAACACCACCAGCCCGATCCGGTCGGTTTCTCTTTTTTCGATGAATTCGCTCACCACCTTCCGGACAGCCGTCAAACGCGTCACCGGTTCATTGTCCAATTCAAAGTCCATGGCCCGCATGGAACCCGAGGTATCCAGACTGATCATGATGTCCACACCGGGTGTTCGAATTTCCCGGGAGACGTTATACAACTGCGGGCGGGCGGCTGTCAGGACCAGCAGAATCAGACAGCCGACTCTTAACCCATTCGGTATATGGTGCCACACGGCGCTTACGCCGCCTGAAAGGGAAATCATTTGGGAGGCCATGGAATGCATGACCGCCGCCGGTTTTCGCCACCAAGCAAAAATCCCCCAGCCGCCCACGGCAGCCAGCAGGAAAAGGAGGATCGGGTAAGCAAATCGAAAGTTCATGCCTGCCTCCCGGCTATTCTGTGTGGCGGTTCTTTAACTGCGGGATCATCTGACAGCGGACAGGTTTCATCGATATAGGAGAGTGCCAAGCGGACATCTTCCTCTTTCCTCGCCGGTGTCGGTACGGTATCGGCAAATTTGACCAGATCCGCCTGGCGCAGGAGCGAAAGGAGCTTCCGATCGATGTCCGCTTGTATCTGACGGGAAATTTCCTCTGTGGTGTATTCAACCGCCGGGAAATGGCGGAGAGATTCCAGGTAGCGCCGCATGATTTCGGAAAATGAAAAATAATAGGCCTTTACGCCGCCTTTTTCAAAGATCTTCTCTCTTTCCAGGACTTCAATCGCCTTGCGTGCGCTCACATGAGGGGGTTCCATCATGCCGGCTGCGGCGTACCGGCGCCGGCGCTTCCGGTACCATCGGTATGCGCCTGAAAGCAGCAGGATAAATGCGGCAACGCCGACGATCCACTGCCAATAGGATCGGAAAAAACCCTTGATGAGGATAATATCCCGGATGGGGCGCAACTGTGCATCGGCAGGTTTTTCACCGAGAACAGAATCCACGGTCAAAGATACGGGACCCGATGTCAGCATCTGTTCGGTACCCGATTTATCTTCAAAGGCCAGGGTCACCGCATCGGTCTGAACCGATTCCAGCCGATCCACAAAGATTTTGATCCGGATCAGACCGGGCTCAGCCGTCTGTTCAACAACGGTAAATCCTTCAATACCGCCGATTTTGATTTTTCCAGTGGACGCTCCGCCGTCAGGAATCCGATACTCAAGGGTGAGCCAAACCGTATCCCCAATCCGTGCATGTTTTCGATCCAATGAGGCGGTGAGTTGTTCCGGGGCTTTCGCCCCCCACGCGAAGTTCGCCGGGTGGGTATCGTATGGGAAAAACCCGCTGATGAACCCCATAAGCGCTACCAGCCATATGGCCTGGATATTTTTGTAACGATTTTCCCTCACAATCGTCTTTTTCTCCTGTCGAACAGACGCGTCAGGGGCTCCACAACCGAACCCGAGGTCTCGATTTCCACAAAATCCACACCGGCCTTTTGAAACATATCGGTCAGGTATTCCCCGTGAGCCTTTATATACGCCAGCCAGTTGTCTTTCAACATTTTGCTTCGCGTGTTGATGACCGAGGTCTGACCGGTTTCCGGATCCTTGACCATCATCAGCCCGGGCGCCGGCAGCGTTTTTTCTGCAGGATCGGAAATCCGGATAACCGTCAAGTCATGTTTCCGGGCAGCCAGATTCAGAGATTTTTCAAATCCTGAATCCATGCAATCGGAAATAACAAAAACAATGGAATGCCGCTTCACTACCCGGTTCAAATAGGTCAGAACCGAATCGATATCGGTTTTCAGATCCGTGGGTGTATACGTAAAAATTTCTTTTATGAGCCGCCACACATGGGCTGCCCCCTTTTTGGGGGGAATATATTTTTCCACCCGGGAGCTGAAGAGGATGGCCCCGACCTTATCGTTGGTTCGGATGGCGAGAAACGCCAACATGCCGGCAATTTCAGCGAGCAGATCCCGTTTAAATTTTTTCCGGGTGCCGAACAGATTAGAACCGGAAAGATCCAGAAGCAGTATGACGGTCAGTTCCCGCTCTTCGTGAAAGACCTTGACGAACGGATGCCCGAAACGGGCGGAAACATTCCAGTCGATGGTTCGGATATCATCTCCCGGCTGATATTCCCGCACCTCCGCAAATTCCATTCCCCGGCCTCTAAAGGCGCTTTCGTATTGGCCGGCAAACAGGTCATTGGCCAGGCGTCGGGTTCTGAAATGAAACCCCTGGATTTTTTTAAACAGCTCCTCCGGCAGCATCCTAGGGGACCTCGATACGTTCTAATATGGCATTAATGATATCATCGGTACGCTTGCCATCGGCCTCGGCTTCATAACTGAGTATGATACGATGCCGCAGCACATCCGGGGCAAGGGTCTTGACATCCTGGGGGGTGACATACCCTCTGCCGTTTAGAAATGCCTGGGCCCGGGCCGCAAGACCGAGCCAAATGGATGCCCGGGGGGACGCGCCATAGCTGATCATGGGCGCCAGATCCAATTCATACTCGGCCGGCGACCGTGTGGCCCGGACGAGCCGGATAATGTAATCAATGATTTTTTCTTCCATATGAATGGATTGCATGGTCTGCCGGGCCGACGCTAAGGCCGTTACATCCACCACCCCCGTAACGTTTTCAAATACGCCCCGGGAACTTCTGTCCATGATTTCCTTTTCCTCCTCAGCCGATGGATAATCGACCGTTATTTTCAGCATGAACCGGTCGACCTGCGCCTCGGGAAGCGGATAGGTGCCTTCCTGCTCGATGGGATTCTGGGTGGCAAGCACGAGAAAGGGTTGTTCCAGCTTAAAGGTTTCGCCTCCGATGGTGACCTGCCGCTCCTGCATGGCTTCAAGAAGAGCACTCTGAACCTTTGCAGGTGCCCGGTTGATTTCGTCGGCCAGGATAATATTATGGAAGATGGGACCTTTCTTGATTTCAAAAGCGGCCTGATCCGGGCGATAAATCTGGGTGCCGAGGATATCCGCCGGCAGAAGATCCGGGGTAAACTGAATTCGTTGAAAACCCGTCCGGATAGTGGCTGCCAATGTCTTAACCGCAGTTGTTTTGGCCAGACCGGGAAGCCCCTCCAGCAGCAGGTGTCCGTCACATAAAAGACCGATGAGCATCCGGTTGATCAGGTTTTTCTGCCCCACCACGACTTTTTCGATTTCAGCCATAATCTGGCGCAAAAGCATATTTCCCTGTTCAACCTGCCGGGTAATTTCCTGAATATCCATTAATTTTAGACCTCCTCAGTTAAAAGCCGGCTCACCGAAATCATTCTGGCCATTGAAATTTCACACAGGAGCCGATGTAAGCCGTACCTTCCATTCTAAATATATAGCGTATATAGAACCATTGTTGGCACGTTACCAGCAAAATATATCTGTTTTAATTAATATTTGAAGGTTGTCAACCCGTTATCGCAGGTGATGATGAGTGGCATAAAGATTGAATTTACGGTATACGGTATTCAGTCAACCGTAGATCCCTTTAATGACAGCCTATAAGGAGTAACCGTATGGACCTCTTTTCTTTGGAAGGTAAGATCGCGCTGGTGACCGGTGCCGGGCGCGGTATCGGCCGTGGTATTGCTGAAGGGTTGTTCGCCTCTGGTGCAAAGGTCGTGGCCGCTGCACGTACGCGATCCGAACTGGATGAATTTGTCGGAAAGGTAAAAGATAGCGGTGGCGACGCCCTTGCTGTGGAGATGGACATTTCCGACCTTGAGTCGGCCCGGGGGGTTGTCCGGGCCGCCCTCGACTATTTCGGGCAGATCGATATCCTGGTGAACAATGCCGGAATGAATCGGAAAAGCCCTTTTGTGGAGGTAACCGAGGAGACCTATGATCAGATCATGTCCGTGAATTTGAAAGGGTTGTTTTTCATTTCCCAGGAGGTGGCCAAGCATATGATCCCAAGGCGGCAGGGGAAGATAATAAACATCGGATCCCTGACCTCTGGCCGTGCCCTCGGAAACGTTTCAGTCTACGCATCTACCAAGGGTGCGGTGGGACAATTGACGCAATCCCAGGCCCTGGAGCTGGCGCCGTACAATATTCAGGCAAATGCAATATGTCCGGGTTTTGTACTGACCTCGCTGACAAGGAGTCTGTGGGAGCAGCCGACCTTTGCCGCGTGGGGTAAAAACCGCATACCTGCGGGACGGGTTGCGACACCGGAGGACATGGTCGGTACCGCGCTGTTTCTCGCATCGGCCGCATCGGATTACGTGACAGGACAGCTGATTTATGTTGATGGCGGGTTTATGTGTGGAGAACCGTGGCCCACGGAACCGCCGGTATCTTAATCGGGATAGGAGGTTAATTACATGACACAGGTTTCTCTGGTTAAAGGGGACAACCGGAAGGAAAACATCCGACAGGCACTGGAACTGATCGGCGATGATATCGACCTGGGCGGCCGACATCCGGTGATAAAGGTAAATTTCGTATCGGCCCATGTGCCGTTGAGTGCTACCCACGTGGATGCCGCTGCTGCCGTGGTGGAGTATCTCAGGGATCGTGGCGAAAAAGAGATCACCATCGCCGAGGGGTCGGCCATCGGGGGCACCGCCAGGGGTTTTGAAAGCTATGGATATCGAGAGTTGGCCGATCGGTATGGACTCGGGTTTGAAGACCTCAACGACCCGGATACATGGAAAACGGTCTACGCTATACATCCGGATTATAAGCCCTGCCCCATAAAGTTGGCAAACCTCATGGTGGATCCGGACAGTTATGTCATTTCGGTGACCCGACCCAAAACCCATCAAGAGGTCGGGGTCACACTGACTGCAAAAAATGTGATCATGGGATCTGTCATGCTGGTGGATAAATACCGTGTCCATCCGAGTGAAACCGGAATCAAGGTTCTGGATTTCAACCTGTTCAACATGATGCAGCATCTGCACATCGACCTGGCCATTCTGGACGGATTTGAGGGCATGGAGGGAAAGGGTCCGGTATTAGGGACCCCAGTGGATCACCGTGTTGCGGCAGCCGGAACGGATTATCTGGCGGTGGATCGTGTCGGGACTGAAATCATGGGGGTGGATTTTGACGCCATCCGGTATCTCAATTTTCTCTGGGATTTCGGTTTTGGTGAGGCGGATCTGGCGCAGATAAGGATACTCGGCGAATCCATCGATACGTGTCGCATCCCGTATAAGATGTCCCCGAGATTCTTGAAAACCCGCCGCAAAGAAGCCAAGGGTATGGATTCCGGTCTATATGAAGCGAATTGAAGATTTTGCTGATTGCCCGCATTCAACCCGGTTAACGCATATACCATGAGCTATCGTCCCTGATTCTGGAAACTATCAAATTATCTTTACTTTTACTGCAGTCCAAAGCATAATAACCCTGCTGTTTTTTCTTTTAAATATCACTGTTTTAAATAGGCTTTACACATGGATACAAAACCATCCTACGAAGAGTTGATACAACGGGTTGATGCGTTGGAACAAGGGGAGTTGGAACGCAAGGCTGCTGAGCAGGAATTGCACGAGAACCGCAAATTACTCTCCTTGATTCTGGATTCCACAAAAGATGGCATTCTGGTAGGGCACATTGATGGGCACTTCCCATATGCCAACAAGCGTTTCGCAGAAATGTGGAATATCCCGCAAAAACTAATAGAAGAAAAAAATAGAGAAGAACTTCATAAGATCGTCCTAAAGCAGCTAAAGAACCCGGAAGATTTTCAAACAAAATTAGGTCTGTTGTATCAATCGAGCCAAAAAGCCGATGACATAATAGAATTTAAGGATGGACGTGTTTTTGAGCGGCACTCAGAACCTCTGTTTAAAGAAGGTAAGACCTATGGCCGTGTTTGGAGTTTTCATGACATAACAGAGCAAATGCGGACCGGGGAAAAAATACAGAAACAGTACCGGTTTTTAGAAACCTTTTTTGACGCCATCCCGTTTCCCTTCTTCCTCAAGGATATAGATACCAAATATCTGGGTTGCAGCCCTTCTTATGCAGAAATCTTTGGCCTTGACACTGAAGAGATCGTAGGAAAACGATCCGAGGATATTTTTTCTAAAGATATCGCCTCTGTACATAACCAGGCGGATCGAGAGTTATTCAAGAACCCCGGCACACAGATCTATGAATATCAGTTTAAACATGCAGACGGTTCACTGCATGACAAAATTGTCAGCAAGGCAACCTATAACGATGACGATGGTAACCTGGCGGGGATGGTTGGATTCTATACCGATATCACAGACAGAAAACAGACCGAGAAGGCACTTCGGGAAAGTGAGGAACGGTATCGAAATTTATTTGAATTGTCACCGGATGGAATTGTTATTTGGCAGGATGAGAAAGCTGCGCTTACTAATCCGGCAGCTATTCGTATGTTTGGGGCAACATCCGATGAAGAGATCATCGGCAAATCAATTTATGAAATACATCCCATTGAATCTCACGATAAGCTTAAGGCAAGGCTTAAATATACGTTTGAGACCGGCCTCCCGGCCGCACCTACTGAATACAAATTCATCCGGCTTGACAACCAAATGCTCGATGTAGAAGCCACTGGGATAACGATAAATTATAGGAATCGCCCCGCCCTTTTATCCCTCTACCGGGACATATTAGAACGAAAGCAGGCAGAAAAGGCTCTGAAAAAATACGAACGAATTGTCGCCTCGTCAAGTGACCATATGGCACTGCTTGACCGTAACTATGTCTACCAGACAGTAAATGAGGCCTATCTTCAAAGCCTGGGCAAGAAGCGTGAGGATATTATCGGCTATTCAGTACCAGAGCTGTTCGGGCAGGAGTTTTTTGAAAAAAACCAGAAATCGAATATTGATCGATGCCTTGCCGGTGAAATAGTCCGATATCAAAAATTGATAGATTTCTCTGACACCGGGCAACGGTATATGGAGATTGTTCATTACCCATATTATGAAGATGGCGACACGGTTTCAGGTTATGTCGTAAACGCACGTGATATTACTGAACAGAAGGAATTGGAAAATCGACTTCAGCAATCTCAGAAGATGGAATCAATCGGAACCCTGGCAGGCGGGATCGCACACGATTTTAACAATATCCTCTCCCCGATCATGATTCTTTCGGAAATGGTGATGTTGGATCTTCCTTCCGGCAGCCCTCTGCAGCAGAATATAAAACAGATTTACAAGGCCGGGGAGCGAGCCAGAGATCTGGTAAAACAGATCCTCACATTCGCTAGAAAACAGAAGAAGGAGCTGATTCCGATACGCGTATCCCAAGTATTGAAGGAAGCAATAAAGCTCCTAAGATCGAGCATACCCACAACGATTGATATTCAATATGACATCAACCCGGAGCTGGACATCGTTCTTTCCGACCCTACCCAGTTGAACCTGATCATCATGAACCTGTGTACCAACGCAGCTCATGCCATGGAGGAAAATGGCGGAACCCTTAAGATAAATCTCAAGAATGAAAATCTTGACTCCGAATCTGCAAATGCGTTTCATGGCCTGGAATCCGGCCGTTATATCAAATTATCCGTCAGGGATAACGGCCATGGTATTAAACCTCAATTGACTGATAAAATATTCGACCCCTACTTTACGACCAAAGAGGTGGGGAAAGGCACAGGCATGGGCCTTGCACTTGTTCACGGTATAGTGAAAAGCTATGGAGGTGCGGTTACTGTTGAAAGCAAAGTAGGCAAAGAAACGTGCTTTCATGTTTATCTCCCCACGGTTGAAGGAGACGTGGACGCTGTTGAAGCAGCACAGGATCCGGTGCCGCTTCCAACTGGAACGGAAAAAATCCTTTTTGTTGATGATGAAAAGGCTGCTGTTGACTTAATGCAATCGATGCTGGAAAAATTTGGATATAAAGTGACGGCCCGAACCAGCAGCATTGAGGCCCTTGAAGCTTTCCACAATAATCCGAAAGGATTCGATCTTGTGATTACAGACATGACCATGCCGAATATGACAGGCAAAGCCCTTGCCAAAGAGATGATGTCCATTCGACCCGATATCCCCATCATCATCTGCACCGGCTTCAGTGAACAAATTGATGAAAAAGGAGCCAAAGAAATGGGAATCAGGGCATTTCTCATGAAACCGATTATTATGCAGAAAATCACCAATACGATCCGACAGGTGTTGGATGACGGTTGATCTACCCTGGATATCTTCTGTTATATGCTCACCGAGTGAGCTGTCATTCCGGTTTAAACCGAAAAATGAAGCCGGGCAAAAACAAAAAAAGAACGCCGCGGCCGCAACCCGACCACAAATCAAGATTTGATTCTTACCTCCAGAGAGGTGGTCACATTCAAATGCTCCGGTAAACTAATCGCCCGAATCAATAAATTCAAGCTTACCTAAAAGAGAGAGGATCATGAAGATGGACGTTTATAAAAAATTGGTCAGCCATCTTGATAACCTTCCAGGCGGATTTGCACCCAGCGATAGTGGAGCAGAACTTCGTTTGCTTAAAAGATTGTTTACACCCGAAGAAGCTGAATTAGCGGTATATCTGACATTGGAACGAGAGGAAGCCCATACTATAGCCAACCGGGCAGGAATCTCCATCGCCGAAGTTGAACAGAGACTGAAAACGATGGCAGGCAAGGGACTCATTTTTTCTATCGAGGCTAAAGACAGCCCGGCACTATACCAAGCCGTTCCATGGATTGTTGGTATCTATGAATTTCAGGTCAATAAATTGGATAAAGAATTTGCTGAGGATCTGACCGAATATGGAAGCACAATTCGCAAGAACCCTCGACCGCAACCATTACCACAGATGCGGACGATTCCTGTGGGTATAAGTATCGAGGCCGCTTCGGAAGCGCTCCCCTATGAGCGTGCTGAAGAATTGGTTAATGCTCATGAAAAATATGCCGTAGCACCTTGTATCTGTCGTCGGAAAGCGAAGTTGATGGGATCTGGATGTGATGCACCAGAGGAATCTTGCCTTGTGTTTGGTGAATGGGCGGACTATTACGCTCGAAATGGTCAGGGACGATATATAGATAGGGGCGATGTCTTGGACATTCTGGCTAAAGCTGATAAAGCCAACTTGGTGTTGCAGCCCAGCAATTCAAAGGAAATTTCTTTTCTTTGTACTTGCTGCGGTTGTTGTTGCGGCGTGCTGTTGCGTCTCAAGCGGCACCCCAAGCCTTCTGAGGTAGTTGCCAGCCCCTTTATTGCAGGGGCAACTCCTGAAACTTGCGATGGCTGTGGAATCTGTCTGGACCGATGCCAGATGGGAGCTCTGGCGCTTGAGGATGAGCGGGTGGTCTTAGATTCGGATCGCTGTATTGGTTGCGGATTATGTGTATCAACCTGTCCTACAGGCTCCTTGATTTTGGAGCGCAAATCCACGAGCAAACATCTTCAGGTTCCCCTAAATTTAGAAACTGCTTGGAAAGAAATAAGCTTGGCTCGTGCAGAAAAACAAACCGGGTGATCAATAATTTCATGCGTTGATATTCGCTAATTACTATTATTGATTTGTTGCAAAGGGATCTGGGATGAATCCTTTGATACTCTCCAACATGTTTGGCGAACCGTGATATTGGTATGCCATAAAGGCGCAAGTCGTAGCACCATAATAGGCATCAAACTGTGGTGCCGATATCGATACGTTCACTAAAATTTCCTGGTTTGATTTTTACTTTGATTGAGTTAAATACAGGTCCTCCACCGATGTTCTGAGAAGTTCCGGGGGCGAGAATATTGAGAGGATTGCCGTTTAATCCGATCAATGGTCTTGGGGCCCACAAAGTTGAAGCTGATATTTTCCCCGTTAGTTTGGCTCTGAGCGTAACACTCCCCAATTCGTTATAAATTTCAACGATATCTTCATTCTGGATTCCAAGTTCCGTTGCCTCGTTAGGATTTATCCAGACAATCTGCGGGATGGGGCCATAAACGTCTGTGAACTGGCTGTGTGAATATTTGGGAATTGAGCTGTTCAACAATGTGAACCAGTCATCATTGCTTTTTAAGGTCTCTTGGACCGGCAATGCCCCGGCACCGATGTCCGCTGCTTTTGAAGCAGCAAACTCGATTTTTTCAGATAGTGTTTGATACTCATTATAGGGTCTTAGTTTTACCTGGAGGACTGAACCCTCCAGGACATCCTGCAAATCACCCTCCTGATATGAATCCGTGAGGGTTTCCTGAAGTGCTTTCCATGGATCTTCAAACAACCACGTCTCTTTTCGATCAAGTTTTTTTGCAAGTTCCTGCATCACCCAAATTTCGTGCTTGCTTTCCCCTAACGGCTCGACGGTTTGTTCCGATAGTCGGCTGTAAAGATGATGGTCGGAAAAGTTGACATCCCTTTTTTCCAGATACGTGGGGGCAGGTAAGACGATATCGGCATACTCGGTAGTTTCCGACCAATGGGTGTCATGCGCCACAACGAAAACATCTTTCCTGTTTAATCCTTTTCGTACAGCCGATTGATTCGGTAAGGTCACCACCGGATTTGACCCGAGAACAAAGACAAATTTGAACTCTCCCGCTTCCAACCGGTCGCCGATGGATACCTGATTAACGACTTTCCCCTCGTTCCGGGACAGGCGGGCGCCGCTGATGTATTCCCAATCCACAAAACGGCCGGGGCCGTCAGTGTAATGAAACCCCCTGTGGTAACCCAGTAATGCCGGAAGCAAAGATACGGCTCTCGCCGCTTCAGCACCTTGAATCGATTTTTGAAGACCTAAGCCGATCATAAAAACAGCGGGGCGGTTGGCGATCAATATGTCTCCGATTTTCTCTATGGCATCCCTTGATACACCGGTATACCGCTCCACTCGTTCGGGCGTCCATTTCAATGCCTCATCAAGATAGTCTTTGTAGCCGCTTGTGTAATTATCAAGGAATCCCGAATCGATACCGTTTCTACGGATGAGATTTCTTGCGATGCCGTAGCTCAATGCCACATCGCTTCCGGGGCGAGGATGGATCCATATGTCGGAAGCCTCTGATGTTTGGCTCTTCCTCGGGTCAATACTGATGATGGTTGCGTTCCGTTCAGATCTGGCCTTAAGCGCAAATACCCATTGATGGGGGGAACTCACTTTTGAATTGTTGCCCCAGAATATAATGGCTTTCATTTTGGCCAATTCTTCCGGTTGCATACCGTATGATATTCCATAGTGTAGTCCGATTCCCGCGTGACCGGAATTGGCGCAAAGAGAATAATCGGTAGTTGTTGCCCCTACTGCAAACCAGAGTCTTCTCGGATACTGCCATGCAAGGAATCCCTGATTCCCCGGATAATCATACAACAGCACCGATTCCTTCCCATAAAGTTCAATCGTCTTTTTTAATTTTTCCGCCGCAACCGATATGCATTCTTCCCAAGTCTTACGGACAAACTGTTTACCGTGATCACCGTCTGATTGGATGTGGGGATATAAAACGCGATGCTTGCTGTACACCCGTTTTGGATCGCCTATTCCCCTCGGGCATAAGAATCCCTGTGTGACCGGATTCAACCGGCTTCCTTTCGTGGAGATGATCCGTCCATTGTCAACGGTCACATCTATAAAGCAGGTGTCAGGGCAATCCCTTTGGCATACTGTCTTTATTACACTCATTTTTCCCCCTTCCTACTTTTTAACATAGAATTAACAGTTTTCACACAGCCTGACCTTTTTTCATCCGGATTTGGGAATAATTGACCATCAATTGCGATTAAACCCAGAAATATTAGCGTCATCCCACCGAAGACATTCCATCCGAGTTTTTCTCCCAATACCATCACCCCCAGTAAAATGGCGATTACCGGGATTATAAACGTCACCAATAAAAGATTCGTCGGTCCCGATGTCGCCAATATACGAAAATAGAGAATATACGCTAATGATGTGCTGATAACCGAGAGCCCTAAGATTGCAGCCCAGGTGATCATGCCGGGTGTCAGATTCCACGGCTGCTCAACAATTAAAGTCATGGGGATCATCATGATCGTCGAGCCGCACAACATACCGGTAGCAACGACAACCGGATCTATCTTCTTGAATCGACGCCCATAGATGGCAGCCAATGCATATGAGAATGCGCCGCCTAAAACCGCTACTTGCCCGATCACATGCACGCCGAATCCTTTTAAAGACTCAAGACCGATAAGTACGGCAACACCGACCCACCCGATTAAAGCACCGGTAATTCGATTGCCTGTCAGGCGTTCTTCCTGTGTCAACATGTGTGTCAGAACGACACTGAAAATGGGGGTCGTTGCGTTCAGGATCGAAGCCAGACTGCTTTCGATGTATTTGAGCCCCCAAAAGATCAGGCTGAAAGGTATCAGATTATTCAGCGCCCCCATGATGAGAAAGGCGCCCCAGAGGCCGGGTGAGGCAGGCATTTTCTTTCCGGTTAATCGTAAAAAGGCTAAGAGGGCGAGGGCGGCAAAGCCAACTCGACATAGCACGATTGTCAGTGGTGTCATCTCATTTACAGCAACTTTAGCAAAGAAAAAGGAGCCTCCCCAGACGATAGACAAGAGAATGATAAGGCCCCATTCCTTTAATCCCATCACGCTGTTAATTGTAGGGTTGTCAGTCTCTGCTTTTATATGACGGCTATTCATGATCGTAGGGTTTGATTTCATTTCTCATATCCTCCATAAGCTGTTTATGGACAATTGGTTCGATGGAATGCTGTTTATTTCTTGTTTCAACAGTAACCATTTTAAAGAGGGGGGTGCCACCCGAATCTTGCTGAATTATTGAGCAAGATTCGGGTGGCTATCGTTAATTGATTCGGGTAGGATAATTTCAATACTAAGAATCTGGAGGGCAGAATGAATAATATCGATTTTTCACAACAGTCCGAGGATTACCAGCGTGTGGAAAAGGCGATTCGATTTGTCGAAGACAATTTCACATCTCAGCCTACCCTTGACCAAATCGCCGAAAGTGTGCATCTGAGCAAATTTCATTTCAACCGATTGTTTAAGCGTTGGGCCGGAATCAGCCCCATTCAGTTCCAGCAGATTTTAACCCTTGAATATGCAAAGAAAAGATTAGCCGATTCCAGAAGTCTTCTCGATACCGCTTTTGATGCGGGGCTTTCAGGACCCGGTCGGTTGCATGATCTGTTTGTAACCTTCGAAGCAATGACGCCTGGTGAGTTTAAAAAGATGGGAGCAGGCTTGGAGATCTCATACGGATTTGATTATACCCCGTTTGGGCAATGTCTGGTTGCCGTTACCGAGAGGGGCATTTGTCACCTTGGGTTTGTCGATAAGGATAACAGCGATGAAGCATTCAACCTCTTGCAGCAGAACTGGCCCGAAGCGACCCTCTTTGAAGATCAAACCCGCATCCGTCAAATTGTAAGCCGCATATTCCGTCTGAAGCAACCTGCTGATTCACGTCCTTTCCATTTACACCTTAAAGGTACAAACTTTCAAGTAAACGTATGGCGAGCGCTATTATCAATCCCTGCAGGAAGCATTGTAAGCTACCAGGATATTTCCGCACTCATCGGGCATCCCAAAGCCTTTCGGGCGGTTGCCAATGCGATCGCCATCAACCCTGTTGGATATCTTATTCCCTGCCATCGTGTGATTTCCAAGTCGGGTAAAATCCATCAATATCGCTGGGGGGCAGCGAGAAAAAAAGCCATTGTAGGATGGGAAGCAGCAAAATCAGCCTAAACCCAGGTTTTGCGGTGTCCCCAGGTGGTGAAAAAGGAGCAAGCATCATGAGTAAGATTGGATTTGTCGGTATCGGCGCCATGGGCCTTAATATGTCACGCAATCTGTTGAAGGCTGGATTTGACTTGCTGGTTTACAATCGCACTCCGGAAAAATGTGCCCCGTTGGTGGAAGCCGGTGCGCAAACAGCCAGCTCATTTTCCGAACTGCTGAACCAAACCGACACCCTCATCATGATGCTGGCAGGGCCGCGGGCCATTGAGGACTGTGTGGGGCCGATACTGGAAGGCTCGCCCTCGGTCTTTTCCGGCAAGCTACTGGTGAACATGGGCACTAATGCCCCTGCCTTCACGGCGGATTTGAATCGGCGGCTGGTTGAAGCCGGGGCGGTTTTCGTTGATTCACCAGTGATCGGCTCCTGCAAGCCGGCTGAACTGGGCACCCTTTTGATCATGCCCAGCGGCCCCGAAGATGCGGTGAAAAAACTCACGCCGCTGTTCATGGCCATGGGGGAAAGAATCGTCAATTGCGGGCAACCCCCGCAAGCATCCATGATGAAGCTAACGGTGAACCTGGTGCAGATCGCCATGATGGAAGGCCTGGCCGAGGGGGTGCATTTTGCCCGCAAGGGCGGCCTGGACTTGGCTACTCTGTTCGAGATTTTGCTGAAGGGGGCGGTGGGCAACAGCCTGTATGAACTGAAAGCCCGGAAGTATCTGGAAGATGATTTTACACCCCAGTCCACTCTTTCCGGGGTCCGGGATGTCCTACAGCAGATTGCCGAGACCGCCTATGTTATGGAGGCGGACATACCCAACACCTTGGCAAACCTGAACCTTTCAAACCGGGCAGTGAAGGACGGTCTGGGGGATGAAGACTTTTGCGCTCTGGTGAAGGTTCTGGGCAGGTGAGGCGGTTGTCCGGCTACAATCACGGCGTTTGAGCACAATGATAATACTCCCAACATTCATGGTGTTTTATTGATTACGTCCTCTTTGCCGTGACCTAGTGAGATGCGTAGGCATTATGCGCACTAAATTCTATTCATCTTTCCAATCTCTTTAGCCCACCTAAAACTCGTATGATGAGTAATACGGCCATCAATGCGCGGTAATTGAAGCGGCTATCAGTGCATTCCATATATCATGGCAAATGTGCTCATTATTGGTTGAAAATTTCGAGTATGCCGGATACTTTGGCTCAGGTTCTGAAAAAATCTATCCTGTGAATTCTACTCGTGCCGGTCAGGATGAATTATGACTAATTTAACGGGAACCTCTTTAGCAATGATCTGGTGCACGGTATTCTTTGGCAAAAAGATGTAATCGTACTTTGAAAAGGCTTCTATCCCTTCCCGGTCGTTCCTCTCCAGTTCAATGACGCCATTTGTCACAACGATGATCTCATCATAGGTGTGCGCTTCCTTGGGGGACTGATTGGCTTCCTGGGCAAAGACGATCTCGACCTCAAATTCATTCCTCGCTCCTTTGAACACTCTCGTTATATCTGGTGGTTGCATCGTTAGTCTCCTTTCACATGAGGTTTCATACTATTGACATACCTTAATCCCAATAGACACGAGAAAAACCAGGTGGCACCGATTCCGGCACCGACCACAAATACTCCTTTAAGACCTGCCACAATCAATACCGGGGCGATATTGACAAGTTCTCAATGGACTATAATCAATCCCTGGAATGGGATATCAAACATGCACTGGAATGGTCCAAGCACGGCGCTCTTCCCCTGCGGATTGGCGGCGATCATGAGATCCTTTGTCTGCATAGTGATTTCTGTTTATGTTCTCGGAGCTGATTTCTGGGAACGGTTGAACGGGGCCTTTGAATGGCCAGAATCATGATTATCTTGATCACCCAGGTAACCAACAGCAAATGCCCAGTGTTTGGGTAATTAAATATTTCGGTGCTGGCATTCAATAAGTATGGTCGGTTCCGGATAATATCATAGAAGATTTTGGGTGTGGGTTGGTGCTCAGATCCTCGGCTATTGATAGGGCTTTCAAAATGGTATTTTTAGGGAGTTGCTTAAGTTCCTTTGCAGCGGATCGCTTCCATTCGATTTTATATAAAGCCATCCTGTTTAAGCTCCTTGATGAATTCGTCATGCTGAATAGACGATTCTTCACGACGTTCAGCAATAGCGGCTAAATCCTCTATGTCTTCAAGAAGCTCTTGAAATTTATCTACCGGCAGGATGACAGAAATTCTTTCCCCTGCTTCATTGGTAATGAATTGGGGGTTTAATTCCTTTAATCCATGCATTTTACATCTCCATTTTTCGAGAATAGTTTATTATAGCGCAGTTGATTTATGATACAGCCCGACTTCGCCCTGGCGGGCTACGCCGCGGCAGCCTTCGTTCTTCACTTCGTTTCGAAACTATGGTTCCTGGCTTGCCATGGCGTAGTTCGAAACTCTTTTGGAGTATAATTGACCTTTCTTGGCCCGGCTTCGCTTAAAAGCTTCGCCGTGGCAGTCTTCGTTCTTCACTTCGTTTCGAACGAAGACTGGTGGAGGCGGCGGGAGTCGAACCCGAATCCACGATTTTGATGACCGCCATAATTTCCTTGTAAATACAAGATATTACAAAACTTTTTTCCAACTTTCTATCTGGCTACAGTCCATTAAAGTTCAGCCTAGTTCAGCCAAATTCACCTTGAATGGTGAAAGTCTAGCGAAAGTCGTCAAGGAAAATCGAATTTCAACCGTTCGTTTTAAAAAAACCGGGAATCTCATTATGGGATTCCCGGTTTTCTTTTGGATCGGTACTACGGGGTACAACGCTGCTATCTGCCATGAACTGAACCGCTGCGCGGAGATAGCTTTACGTTCTCGCGCCGTATGCACATTTATTGACAGATCAATTTTACCTTCCTGATCTAATCCCTATTGGTTTACAATACCTCCATGGCTGAAATTTTCCTTTTTATCAACTTTTTACCACGGAGGTATTGTTATGAGCACAGATCTTAGAACCCAGTTTTTAAATTACATGACGCTTCAACGATTTGCGGATCACACGAAAAGGA